>BS_KBA_SWE02_21mDRAFT_10000129_pt1 | contig 25754 bp, 18 predicted proteins | sample BalSeasSWE02_21m_FD_9196 | JGI IMG/M metagenome (IMG submission 9196)
CTCACATGCGAGCGCGAGATCACCGGGATGGATGCCCGTGCCTGTTTGTATCACGATATAAAATTATGTACTGCTCCCTGCATCGGGGCGATCGACCGGGAAGGGTATCGCCAGGTGATCAGCGACTTACAGGATTTCTTGAATGGACGCTCAACCGGGGTTATCACCCGACTTCAGGAAAAAATGGATCTTGCTTCCCAGGCCTTGGAATATGAACGGGCAGCTGCCCTGCGTGATCAATGGAAAGCACTCGGGAATATCATCGAACGCCAGAAGGTGGTCTTTGCCTCAGATTATGTCGATTCGGATGTGATCGCCATGGCACGTGCCAACAATGAAGCTTGTGTGCAAGTATTCTTCATCCGTGGTGGAAAATTGATCGGCAGAGAATATTTTGTTTTGGAAGGCACCGAGGATACCCTGGATACTGAAGTGATCACAGAGTTCGTCAAACAATTCTATACCGATGCAGCTTTTATCCCCGGGCAGGTTTTGCTTCCCAAGGAAATAGAAGAGGCTCAGATCATCCAGCAATGGTTGCGTGGCCGTTCAGGTGGGCAAAAAGTTAAGATGGTTGTTCCACACCGGGGTCAACCGAAGGAACTTATCAAGATGGCAACTGAGAATGCCACTGAAACTTTGCAGGCACTGCAAGCTCAATGGCAGGCAGACACACACCGGCAGGAACAGTCCCTGGCAGATCTGCAAAAGGCATTAAAGCTCTCTGAGCCTCCCAACCGGATAGAGTGTTATGATATCTCCAACACACAGGGAACTGCCTCGGTAGGCAGTATGGTGGTTTTCTCACAGGGAGTGCCAGATAAGAAATTATATCGGCGCTTCAATATCGAGACGGTTACCGGTCCAGATGATTTTGCCAGTATGGAAGAAGTGCTCACCCGGCGATTTCGCCGCTGGCAGGCCTCTCAGGATAAAGAATTGGAACCGGGCAGTAAGCCGGATGCGGCCTTCTCCATTTTGCCGGATGTCTTGATCGTGGATGGCGGCAAAGGGCAGTTAAGTCGGGCTGAACGTGTTCTGGAAAAATATGGATTGTTGGATAAGCTTAGCGTTGTGGGGCTGGCCAAGCAGGAAGAGGAATTATTCTTACCCAATCAATCCAGACCACTGTTGCTACCGCGCCAATCCCAGGGGTTATACCTCATTCAGCGCATCCGCGATGAAGCTCACCGTTTTGCGATCACAGCCCATCGTAAAAAACGTACCAAATTGGGATTAGCCTCAGCATTGGACAGCATTCCCGGAATTGGGCCAGCGCGCCGGAAAGCTCTCTTGAAACATTTTGGATCGGTTGATATGATTAAGGTTGCCACACCAGACCAACTCACCGCGGTGCCGGGCATTAACCTGGATTTGGCTGATAGTATCAAAGCACATCTTGATTAAAAAATATATGAAACGAGGTAATGAATAATGGCAAGCAAGAACTCCAAGAAGACCAAAACTAAAGTGACAGAAAAACCAAAAATTGACAGGGAAAAACGCCGCGTTAGAACCATGAGTTACATATTCTTAGGCATTTCAATCGTCCTGATATTATCAATGATCCTTTCTGCAGTCGCTCAATATTGATCGACAGATGGTATAATAAATCAGCGCGGCAGCTTGCCGCGCTATTTGTCGCCATTTCATCTGATCTCCCGCCAAAGGCGATCGAGATCTCTGTAGGAAGAATTATGCTTGATAAACTTATTGGGATAGAAGACCGTTACGACGAACTAAACCGCTTGCTGATGGAAGTGGGGGACGACTATCAGCGCGCAGCCGAATTGAACAAGGAACGCATCGACCTGGAACCGATCGCTGCAAATGCGCGTTTATATCGCAAAAGTTTGGCCAACCTGGAAGAGGCGCATAGTGTGCTGGCTGAGGCTACAGACCATGAGATGGTGGAGCTGGCCCAGGCTGAGGTGGACGAACTCTTGCCACGTATTGAATCGCTTGAAAAAGAGATCAAGCGTATGCTGGTTCCCAAAGATCCACGTGATGATAAAAATGTGATCATGGAGATCCGGGCGGGTACTGGTGGAGACGAAGCCGCACTGTTCGCTGCCGATCTGTTTCGTATGTACAGCCGCTATGCCGAGCGTGAAAATTGGAAGATCGAAGTTTTATCTCAGCATGATATTGGTATTGGCGGGTTCAAAGAGATAACCTTCCTTATTAAAGGGTTTGGAGCTTATTCCAAGTTGAAATTCGAATCTGGAGTGCACCGCGTCCAACGAATCCCTACTACAGAATCATCCGGTCGAATTCACACTTCAACTTCAACCGTGGCAGTTTTGGCTGAAGTTGAAGAAGTGGATATTAACATCCCGACAACGGATATTCGTATCGATGTTTATATCTCTGCAGGAGCGGGTGGGCAGAATGTGCAAAAGAACTCCACCGCCATTCGCATAACCCATCTTCCAACTGGCATGGTGGTGGCGTGCCAGGATGAACGCTCGCAGCTTCAAAATAAGGTCAGAGCCATGTCGATCTTGCGGGCCAGGCTGTATGAGATCGAAGAGGAAAAGCTTCGCTCCGAACAGGATGAATCCCGCAAATCCCAGGTTGGCACCGGAGAGCGCTCTGAAAAGATCCGAACTTATAATTACCCGCAATCGCGGGTGACAGATCACCGTATTGGGCTTTCTTCCTACAATTTACCATCGGTAATGGAAGGCAATATTGACGAGTTCATTGTGGAGCTGGCTTCAACTGATGAAGCGGACCGTCTTGCAGTTGCTGGCGATTACAGCCAGGATGAAGATTAATAACACTGTCGGGAGCCGATCTTGAAGCTCCCGACAGTGTTTATTTAGGTTGAAAAGTTATTAATTAGTTGATGATTGTCTTGAGCGCTTTAGGAGCAAAATCAAGCCAAATGGCAGGAAAGCCAATAAGCTTGAAGCACAGGGAAGCTTGGTGGGCGATGAGGGAGTTGAGCCACTGCCAGGGTTGGAAATTATGTTGGGTTCAGGCGTGTAAGTTGCCGGGATAAGAATGGGCTGGCTGCTTGCATCGCTATCCACCACCTCGTAGGCAATCCCGTCAGAGATGGCGATCACCCGTGAACCGAGCGCAAACGCTGCAGCCAGGTCCTGTCGTGCTGCACTGAGAGCAAAGTAATCTTCTGAGAGGAAAGGTACCCGGGTTGTCTCCATGCTCTCTGGATCGAACCCAGTGTCCATCCAGATCCCATTGTTATTAATAAATGTTCGTGCACCAATAATTTTGACAATATCAGCAATATTTTCTGAAGGGGATACTGCAGAATCCGCTGCGGCCATTTGACCTTGTTCAGCAGCTTTATCAACTGCAGGGGCACCAAAGGCAGGTTCTGCAGGTGCGGTAGCCATCATTGAATACTGTTCATCCGCGATCCGTTGTTGTTCGGCAGCACCCAGGGGCATATCTTCAGTTACCAGATAAGAAGTGTACGGAGTGACTATCCCATAGCGAATACTTAGTTTTACAATCTGGTCAATGCTTTCCTGATTTGGGCCGTTCAAACGGATACTATTAAGTAAATGACCTATCTTGCGTGTTGCCCACAGGCGAGGCAAATTTGAATTGAAGGCATCCTTTGAGTTTAATGGAAAGACCTGCTCCGGAAATTTAAAGGTCTGGGTTTGACCATTAACCTCGCCTTTCAGAGTGATATTAGGCGTGCCGGATCCGCGGTAGCGCCCTGTCACCACGATCTGTGAGCCAGCAAATAGATCAGGTAATGGAGATGGGTAGATATCATAGGTATCCAGGTTACCAAAATCAAGCGATAAATTTGTCAATACTGGAGTGCTGATCTTTGAATAGAACGCAGAAAGTATCTCATTCAACTGGTCTCCTGGTTTGACATAGGTGCTGTTGCCATGATGCTCCTGGGTAAGCGAATCTATCAGGTAGGTATCCACATCATAGCCAACACCAAAGGCAAACAGACGCAGGTCTTCCGGGGCGTAACGGGCAAAATTATCAATGATCTTGGCACTATCAACTTCGCCTTCAGTTGGAAGACCATCAGTCAGGAANATGACATAGGTTGGGTGTTCTCCATCGCTCATGGCGGCAGCTTCGAGTAAGGCTCTGTTGATATCCGTGCTCCCAATTGCGCTCTGTCTACTGATCCAATCAATAGCGTCATTGGACTCCTCGGATGGACGTAAATTTCTGGCGTAGGTTTCAACAGAAGTACTGAAACTGATAATATTGAAACGATCTTCCTTGTTCAGATGCCCCAGAATGTACTTCAAGGCTTCTTGGGCTTGTTGAAATTTCTCACCTTCCATGCTGCCGGAATGGTCCAGCACGAGGATAATGTCCTTTGCAATTCGTTCTGAAGCAGCATCCGGGCGTGGCGCGAGCAGCAACATGAAAAAACCATCCGGGTCTGCCTGGAATGTCGGATCATGGTAGGTAAGAAGATGGAAAGCCTCGCTTTCTCCGATGGAATAGAACAGTGAAAAATCAGCATCCGGGGTCAGGTTGCTGGCTTCATAATTGGCAGTAACGTGGCCTTTATCTAGAATATTGGTGTCGATATTGTGGGTGGGTGAATAAACCGTCCGGATGGATTCCTTACTGGAGAGAATATCCACTTTAATTGTTACTGAGTCAAGCGGCCAGATGGAGAATTTTTCAGTATTCAATGGATAAGAGTATTTAACAAGTCCATTATCAGCCGTCAGAACCTGGGTATATTCCAGCTCGATGCGGCGTTCACCCTGTGGAGGAATTGGGAAGATGCGTGCCTGTAATGCACCTCGTCCTGCATATTCCAATAAGGCCGGGTCGCGCAGGCTGGCAACTATCTCTTCATATTTCAAGCGAGCCTGGGTAGCATCCAATACCTGCCCCTCAACGGGTTTTCCGTCGATCCATAAGATGAAATTACTCACTACAGCATCTTGTGGAATGGGAAAAACATAAACACCCTCCACCGGCCAGTCATTGGGGTTGTAGAAGACCTGGTCAACGTGGGTAACAGCTACCTGGTCCTTGATGGTTATCGTGACATGGTGGTAGCGAATAGCCAATTGAGCCATCGGGGGCATTATAAGAGAGCAACCGGGTGGAGGACAAATTGGTGGGTCAGGAATTATGATGCCATCGGCCATGACTGGGCTTGGAAAAAGTGTGATCACGAAAATCAATAAAACCGATAGGGCCAATAAATGTTTGTTCATTTTATCCTCCTTGGAAATCTCTATGGCAATATTTGTGGCTGTAAAAATTGAAAGTTAGTGATGCCCGTTACCAAAACGAATCCTATTTTTGAGAAGTTCATTTGAAAACCTTGACTTTTAGGCTCTTTATTAACGGACGAAAATTTATCCCGAAAAGTTCCATTGTATAATCACCCTATTCAGGAAAATCAAGCTATTATGAAAAATATAATAAATGAAGTCGCTCTCCAATTGAGAGATAGAACAGAAACACCCCTTTTGGATGCCCAGGTTCTTTTGGCGCATATCTCCGGTCAGAGCCGCTCCTGGGTGCTGGCACACCCTGAGATGGAGTTGATTCCTGCCCAGGAAAAGGAGCTTGATGAAGCGCTTCTACGGATGAGAACCGGAGTTCCTCTTCCGTATATCATAGGCCGTTGGGAGTTTTATGGATTGGAAATGATCGTATCCCAAGATGTGCTCATTCCGCGCCCGGAGACGGAATTGCTCGTTGAAAAAGCGCTGGATTGGCTGCAGAACAACCCGTCATGCCGGCGGGTCATTGATATTGGAACAGGCTCGGGTTGCATTGGAATTGCTTTGGCTGTTCATATGCCGGATCTGCAAGTGATCGCAACCGATATTTCTGAAAAGGCGATTAAAGTGGCCCAACAAAATGCCAATAATTTCAATGTTGCTGACAGAATTGAATTCGTGCGTTGTAATTTATTCCCGTCAAAAAACAGGGGAGTATGGGCAAGGTTCTCTGGTAAAACAAGCAGGCCACCTTCAGGTGCAAATCTGATCGTGGCAAATCTGCCCTATATCCCAACACCTACTTTGAAAAAATTGGCTGTGTACGGTCGGGAACCGGAACTGGCTTTGGATGGCGGGATGGACGGATTGGATGTTATTCGAAAATTTCTTGAGCAAGCACCTGCATATTTGGAGAAGGGCGGAATGATCTTAATGGAGATAGAAGCCTCACAGGGTTTATCTGCCCTTTCCATTGCTTATGATAAATATTCTGATGCGGTGATCCACTTACACCAGGACTTATCTGGAAGAGATCGGGTTTTGGAAATCAGCTTATAGGCATGGGAATAATTGCGATGTATCAGTTGTGTGGAAATTCTATTCGCTTGATTGAAATACTCTGATTGGGTGGTTGAACTACCTTGCCAAAGGACATTGCAATTGAGCTTGGATATTGGTTATAAATCGCGATTGAGTGAAGACCATTTAGGATGCCAAATGCAAGATAATTAGGACGCATTTGAACTGTATAAGTTTCCCTAGAAAACTCTTATCAAATTATCATACAATGTTCAGGTGATTCTTAACTGGCTGGGTATAATAATATTTAACATTCTTCTTCAAATGCCTCGCACGGATCAGGGCCGATCCAAGCGAGGTTTTTATTTAATACTTCTTTGGCTAAATCTTTAGCACTACCATTNACTGTGAAAAGGGGGAAATCGTAATTTCTTAAAAGAGGCGCAGGGCTGAAAATTTGACCCTATATCCCGCAGCCAGTCTATATGAACAATTNAAGANAAACAAATATTAGATTAGTATTTAATTATACAGGCGATCAAGGTAAGGGCCAGGTAGGCAGAATATCAATTGATAACTGATCAATGTGACCATGTACAAAGCGGTAATATCCGGCCGAAGCGATCATGGCCGCATTATCAGTGCATAACGAAAGNGGAGGAATATTGACTTGAAATTCGGTCTGGTCCAAGAATGCTTGCCTTAAACTCTGGTTGGCAGAAACACCTCCTGCTACAAGGATCTGTTTTGCTCCATATTCCCGTGCTGCGTCCATTGTTTTGGTGAAAAGCACATCAACAACAGCGGCTTGAAAACTGGCAGCCAGATCATTTATTGGAAGAGGAGCTGCCTCTGTGGATATGTTTCCGGAATCGTTTTCGAGTTCGCGAACCTTGCGCAGCACTGATGTTTTTAATCCACTGAAGGAAAAATTCCATGTTTTATCCAACCAGGCACGCGGAAAATTGAACGCATGCGGGTTGCCTTGTTCAGCAGCTTTTTCGATAGAAGGACCTCCCGGGTAACTTAGGCCTAAAATGCGGGCAACTTTGTCAAAAGCCTCCCCCGCGGCATCATCCAATGTTACACCGAGATGCTGATAATCAAGATGATCCCTCATCAAGTTAAGTTCGGTATGACCACCGGAAACCAACAATGCCATCAGGGGAAATTGTGGTTCACTATTGGATTCGATCCCAGGTGGAGAAATCCAGGCAGAATACAGGTGCCCTTCAAGATGATTGACTCCCAGTAAAGGCAAATGGGCTCCCAACGACAATCCCTTTGCCATATTCAATCCCACCAGCAAGGAGCCAGCCAGACCCGGGCCACGCGTGGCTGCGATGGCATCCAGATCTGCCAGGGTCATATGGGCTTCAGCAAGGGCTTTTTCAATCACAGGCACGCCTGAAAGAAGGTGCTGACGGGAAGCTACTTCAGGAAAAACTCCACCAAAGCGTGCGTGCATTTCCATCTGAGAGCTTACTGCATTACTTAACACCGTTCGGCCATTTTCAATAATAGCCGCTGCCGTTTCATCACAGGAGCTTTCAATAGCCAGAATACGTGCAGGTGGTAGACTCATATTTTGCCTATTTATTCCACTTTTTCATTACCAATACAAGATCGAGGGGATATTCAGCAAGGATTTCAAATTTACCATCCGGGCGTACCCAAAAGGTATCTTCCAACCTGACGCCAAGATTTTCATTCGGGTAATACAATCCAGGTTCAATTGTGGCAACAACGCCAATCGCCAGGCGATTGTCTTCGTCTGCTGTGAGACCGGACCACGGGCGTTCGTGAATATTCAATCCAACACCATGTCCCAGGCTATGTACATAGCCTTCCACGGGAGATTTGTGAGTCTTTGGAGTTGGATGACCATTGGCTTCGTACATTTCACAGGTAAGGCGCTGGTAGTCCTTATAGGGTGCATTCAAGTCGAGGTTTTCCATGACTTTTTGATAAACGGCGTAAACTTGTTGGTAGAGATTAAGAGCCTCAGGGGGTGCATAACCCAGGCACCAGGTTCGTGTAAAATCATAGTGGTATCCGCCCCCGGATTCACATGGGAAGATGTCAAAAACAATGGTTTGTCCGAGTCTGACCAGATCATCCGGATTACCCGTTGAATGCGGAACACCGGAATCGTGACCAATGGCGAAAATGGTGCCATGTGGATTCTCAACCCCGGATTCTGCCAGCCATAAATTAATTTTGCTTTTTACATCTCCAATGGTTAAATGAGCGCCATCTTCCCGTAGAAGGATCTCATTTTTATCTACTTCGGAGTCTGTCAGAAAATCGGCTACACGTCCAACAACTTTGGTGGTGATTTCTCCCATATGTCGGATACGGGCAACTTCGCTTTCATCTTTGGTTTCCATGGCTTTCATAAACAATGAAGCATCCTGGCTTTCACCTACAAGATTTAAACCGGGCATGATTTTTTGTAGCTGGCTGAACACAGCAAAAGAGGACCCAAATTCGGTTTTACCGTAAAGGCTAACATTGCCTTGCAGCAACCCTATGTCAGTGAACATCTTCTGCATACGTAATGCCCCAGCCTGGATGGAATCTCCTTTGGTTCTTTTGAGCAAGTCCTCCATTGGATATTCACTAAAGCAATGCACTTGCAAACCGGACTTTGCAGCTTCTTCCCGTTCCATATCATTACAGAACAGAACAGGCTCTTTCTTATATTGTTTTACGAGAATGGCATTATTGACATGTCCTCCACCGGTCAGGTAGAACATTGGCGGATTATGCTGAGCATCCCCAATCACTACAAGAGCTTCAAAGTTTTTTGCATGCATTAAGGCATCAATATCCGATTTCATTATAAGAGCATCTCCGTTTAGAAAATCATAATGTTATCAATCTAAAAAATCAGGGGTTATTTCTTCTTCAGGGCATTTTGTAACCCTACCAGGAACGCGCCCTCATTCTCAGGAAGAACAGTGCGTGGGTCCAACAGTATCCTGTCGTTTTCAGTACGGGCAATAATGGGTGGATTCATAGATCGCAATTTTGCCAGAAATTTATCTGCTTTTCCAACATCCAGAGCTAGAAGCCATGTTGGAAGAGATTCTCCGGGAAGGCTCCCACCACCGATGGTTGAAAAGCCATGAATAACTTCACCGTTCCCAATCTCATTGACCCAATTTTTCGCCCTGGACTTAATTTGCCCAGGAGGTGTCGCAATCATGCGCCAGATTGGGATCTCGTTTTCTGCTTCATCTTTCAAATAATGCAGTAATGTTGCCGTTATAGCTGCCAGGCACATTTTATCTGCACGCACAGCCCGAGCCGTGGGATGTTTTTTGATTTTTTGAATCAAATCAGCTTTTCCGACTATTATTCCAGCTTGGGGTCCACCTACCAGCTTATCACCTGAAAACAATACCAGGTCTGCGCCCGCGGCTAAGGATTCCTGGACTGTGGGTTCATGGGGCAGACCAAAACGTTCAGTCATCAATAATGCACCTGAGCCTATGTCATCCAAAAGAGGGTAGCCGGCACTGTGTGCAACCTGGGCGATCTCCTTTAATTCTGGTTCACTGGTAAAACCGATCATCTTGAAATTGGAACGGTGCGCATGCATGACCATTGCTGCAGGTTCTGTTAAAGCCAGTTCATAGTCTTGTAAATGCACTTGATTGGTGGTCCCAATTTCAACCAATTTAGCGCCAGATTGTTTCATAACATCAGGAATGCGAAAACCGCCCCCAATTTCAACCAATTGAGTACGTGAAATTATCACTCTTTTTCGATTAGCCAGAGCTGTGAGCGCCAACATTACAGCAGAAGCGTTGTTGTTTACGATCAGTGCTGCTTCAGTTCCAAGGAGAATCTGGAGTATTTTTTCTGCATGGATCCAACGGGAACCCCGTTTCCCATTGGAAAGATCAAACTCGAGATTAGAATACCCATGCGCCACTCTTTCCATGGCCTGAATTGCAGCCGAGCTGAGAGGGGCGCGTCCCAGGTTTGTGTGCAGAACTACTCCGGTGGCATTAATAACCGGCAGAAGAGTAGGCTGCGCGTAGGTTTCCAAGAGTTGTTTGGCGTTTTCAAGGATGGCTGTTCTTTCGGGGATTGTTTTATCTGATTGAGGCACAAAATTAATTCGAATTCCACTCAAAACTTCTCGAATTGAATAAAGGGTCAGAGGTCGTCCGTACTTGGCAATTAATTGTGCAGCCAATCTAGTTTGTAAAAGTGTTTCAACCGATGGGAGAGAGCGAAGATCAGCCATCGAATCATCCCTCAGGCTGTAAAGGTGTAACCTCATCGATTGTAGATGGCTGCCAACGGGATCGCTCTCGTAAACGAATTAGATATTCAATTATGCTCAATCCAAATCCCAAGCCTAATATCGTCCAAATACTAACAAAACCATCTAATTGAAGCCATGCCAGGGTGCTGCCATAGACACCCAACCAGATCGCTTGCCGCAGGATTATGGATTGGCTGACAGGTGGCTTGCTGGGAAAGCGTAGATTTAGATAATAAGTTATCGGAAGTGCAGTTGCTGTTAATGCCACGGTCAACAAGAGGAAAAACCCCCAGCGTTGCCAAACAGTCGGTAGAGTGAAAAAAATCAACCAGCCTACTCCTCCCCAGCCTATAACAAACATAAACAGGCTGATGGGTAANTAGGATCTAAAAGTTGGACCAGAACGATATTCCATAACTCATATTATATCCTATCTGAGAAACTTCTCCTGTATAATTCATGATCACATCAAATGTAACCTAACTTGAATATCCAGAATGGAACAAGTATGAGAACATCCAGACCAGGAAAATCATCCAAAGAGGAATATTAAAATTGATGGATCCAACCTTAAAGCCATTTTTTCGTCCCACAGGCGTTGTGGTTGTAGGAGCTTCAAGTAAAGCATCCAAATTAGGGTATGGTGTTGCTCGCAACCTTGTCAATAGTGGTTTTGCAGGAGAGATTAATTTTGTCAGTCAGAAACCTGGCAATCTGTTTGGTAGACCCGTTTATACTAAACTTGAGGATGTCCCAGATCCAGTTGACTTGGCCGTTCTGATAGTACCGGCACCCGGTGTATGTGATGCGCTGGAAAATTGTAAAAAACGTGGTATCCATGCAGCAATTGTGGTCTCATCAGGATTTAGGGAAATAGGCGAAGAGGGAGCAAAGCTGGAAAGAGAAATGATGCGCATAGCCGAAGATGCAAACATCCGCCTTCTCGGCCCAAATTGTATTGGATTAATGGATACTCATTTTCCGTTGGACACTACGTTCCTGCCACCTCCCATGCCTTTTGCCGGTGATGTTGCTTTCATTTCCCAATCAGGAGCGATTTGTGCAGCAATCATCGATTGGGCCAGGGGGCAAGGGTTTGGTTTTTCCCATTTGATCAGTATGGGTAACCAGGTCGATGTAACCGAAACAGATATGATGTCGGCTGTTGTTGAAGATGAACACACACGGGTATTGACTTTGTATATTGAAAGTGTCAGTGACGGTCGGAGATTTGTTGAAGAAGCCACACTTATATCCAAACAAAAGCCGATAATCGCCTTAAAAGTTGGCCGCTTTGCGAGTGGTCAACGGGCGGCTGCTTCGCACACCGGGGCGCTGGCAGGACAGGATATTGCATACCAGGCAGCATTCAATAAGACCGGGATCTTCAGGGCATCAAGCAGTGAAGAAATGTTCGATTGGGCTTCTGCCTTGGCATGCTGCCCTTTGCCAGCAGGTCGTCGAATTGCTGTATTGACAAATGCTGGTGGCCCCGGGGTTATCGCGGCAGATTCTTTGGAAACATACGGCTTAATACTTGCAGATCTACACCCTGGAACGACCAGCCAACTTGGTAAATTATTACCTGATGCCGCAGGATTGAACAATCCGATTGATATGTTGGCATCTGCATCACCACAAGTATATGCAGAGTGTTTAACAGCTCTACTTGATGATCATGGAGTGGATGGAGTTATGGTGATCCTTCCGCCTCCACCCATGCATTCTGCAGAAGATGTTGCCGATGTATTGATCCCTATCATACAGGCCTCCATTAAGCCGGTAGTTGTCGCCCTGATGGGAGAACATTTGATCAAGGAAGCCTCCATACATTTTCGACGGGCTAGGGTGGCTGAATACCGTTTTCCGGAAAGAGCTGCATCAGCTTTGTCTGTTTTGGCACGGCGGGCAGATTATCTGAATAAAAAAGATGGTGATCTGAAAAGATTTCCGGATGTGGATGTATTGAAAGCGCGTGGATTGCTCAGGAACATACCGCCAGGTTCCTGGTTGGACCAGGAATCTGCAGAATTGTTGATGAAGGCATATGGAATTCCTGTTCCGGAGGTTAGGCTGGCATCCAACGCCAGGGAAGCCAGCTTAATAGCCAAGGAAATTGAACTTCCTGTAGTTCTAAAAATCGCTTCGCCAGATATTCAACATAAGTCCGATGTAGGTGGAATATTGTTGAATGTTCAGACACCCGAGGAAGTAAAGATCGGGTTCAAGAATATGATCGATACAGTGCAAGCTGCAAATCCTGGAGCAAGGTTGACTGGAGTACATATTCAGCACATGGTTCCGGATGGTCAGGAAGTGATTCTCGGTTGTGTGAGGGATGCTCAATTTGGTGCACTTCTGATGTTTGGATCGGGGGGAATTGAAGTTGAAGGTCTCAAAGATGTTGCATTCAGCCTGACGCCATTGATGGATAATGAAGCAGATATCCTGATCAATGATACTTGGGCGGGAAGAAAATTAAACGGGTATCGAAATATTCCCAGAGCTGACGTACATGCTGTTAAAGAAATCTTGCAACGACTTTCGTTTCTAGTAAACGATATGCCTGAGATCAGCGAGATTGAGATCAATCCTCTCCGGGTTTTCAATTCTGGTGCAATGGCATTGGATGTCCGGGTGAAAATTTAACCAAGTTTGAATTGGTATAAAAGACCATTAAATAACCCATTAATTTACTTAGTCATTTATGACCACTCTCTAAGGAGAAAGTAGTCATAAATAACGCGCTACATACCAATGTTTTGGTATTTCGTCGCTTTGGATAAAACCATATAATTTTTTCAAATGGTGAGAAAACAAATATTCTCAGGTTGGAAATTTATGACGCTGATCTTAGGCTTTTGCCTGATATTTGTTTTTGTCTTTCAGGTTGGTTTCACTCGTAAAAATGTTGTACCTGGAATCATCTTTTATTTTTCTTGCGCCTTATTTGCAGTCCTTACATCCCAGATCTCAGACAAACAGCACAATGATATCAATTTAAACATTCAAGAAAAAGCCTTTGGGATGATGAACAACCCAACTTTTGTATTGGATTGTGACAATAACATTATTGATCTTAACCCGGCTGCTCTCAAGTTATTAAATATCTCCAAAGCGAAATTACTTGGCCTTCCAGTCCAAAAAATATTAAAAAATCTTTCGCCAGATGTGTTGGATGAGAAATTTGAAAATATCCAGTCATGCGAGTTTATGAATAACGGCAGGTGGTATATATGCAGAAGTGTGCAAATTTTCAATAAAGGCGAATTAAATGAAACTAAATTATTGTTTTTAGAAGAGATAACAGACCAAATATTAACAGAAAAAACAATTAAACTACTTAGAATCTGAGACCGGGAAATTGAGTCTGGAAAAAAACATCTTCTTGGAATCAATCTCATTTTTTTCAGATATTAATAATTCGGCCAAAATCTTTAATGTATTGGCGGAGAAAATTATCTCTATACTTGATGTTACAAGCATCTTTATTTTTATTTCAGATCAAGCGAATTCGAAAAAAATTGAATTGGTAGCTATGGGATATGGTGAATTTTCAGGAATAAATGAGAAGGGACCAAGGACCAGTTTCTTAAACCCACTAACGGAAAACAATTGGGTAACTACCCTACCTTTGGTCGATTTCAAAATATGCCATGTGGATGACGAAGGTTTATCTGAAGATCAGAAGTTAGTTTTTATTTCGAGTTCCTGTAAATCAGTTCTACTGCTTCCGGTGAGACGGAGGGGGCAATCCGATATATTTATTGAAATTCGTGAGAGCAGAAATTTTAGGGATTTTAATTCTGATGAGATCTGCCTCTGTAGAAATTTAGGTTTGTTGGCGGGTATCGCCAATGATAATCTTTGTCTTTCGAACGAATTAGGCATAGCGATCGAAGAACGAACTATAGTGGAAGAACGCTCGCAATACCATACCTATCATGACCAGGTGACTGGTTTACCCAACAGGGCATTGCTCTTTGATCGTTTGAGTCAAGCTCTTGGGCGCTTTAAAAGGGAAGAAAAGAATGCCTATGCCATACTACTATTGGATCTGGATAAATTTAAAATTATCAATGACAGTTTGGGGCACCGGGCAGGGGATCAATTGCTGGCTGCTGTAGGACAAAGGATTATAGATAGTGTGCGAGATGTGGATACTGTAGCGAGAATAGGTGGAGATGAATTTGTTGTTTTATTAGTGGATATCAAGGATATTGGGGATGTGATCTATGCTGCTGAAAGAATCCAACAAAGCTTAGCCAAAGGGTTTATTATCGGATCACATGAGGTCTTCACTTCGGCCAGCATTGGGATTACGATGGGACGGGTGACCTATGATAACCCCTCCGATATTCTCAGGGATGCCGATGCATCCATGTATTGTGCCAAAGATTTTGGGGGTGGATGTTATGCAATCTATGATGAGGATATGTTGTATCAGGCAAGGCAATTATTAAGTACGCTAAATGATTTGAGAAAAGCAATTAAAAATAATGAATTTGAAGTTTTCTATCAACCGATCATTTCGTTTTCATCCAACCGACCTATTTGCTTTGAAGCACTAGTACGTTGGCACCATCCGGAGAAGGGCTTGATCAATCCGGATGATTTTATTCATATCGCTGAAGAACACGGGCTGATCGGAGCGATAGGAGAAATTGTTTTAAAGGTAGCTTGTAAACAATTGCGATCATGGCAGGATAAATTTCCACAAGAGCCTCCACTATCTGTGAGCGTGAATATTTCAGCAAAACAATTGGAAGATGCAAGGTTGATCGAAATCGTAAGAAAAGTTATTGAAGAGAATCAACCCGCGCCAGGCTCATTGATCCTGGAAATTACCGAATCATCCATCATTCGAGAAACTGATTCGGCACTTTTTATTCTAACTCAACTTAAATCGCTAGGTGTAAAAATTTATCTGGACGATTTTGGAATAGGTTATTCTTCCTTGAATATTTTACATAAGTTTCCGATTGATAATATCAAGCTTGATAAATTATTTGTGGCACGAATGGCAGACGATCAAAAAGATATTGAAATTGTTCGTACAATCGTAGAACTTGGCATCCAATTGGATAAGGAAGTTGTGGCTGAAGGAGTAGAAACGCTTGGGCAACAGCGTTTGTTACAGGAATTAAACTGCAATTATGGTCAGGGTTTCTTATTTTCATTACCAGTAAAATCTTTTCAAATCAATCGAATGCTGGCGAAAGGGATGATAAATTAATCATCAAAGAGAATTGACCATCCAATTTTTGGTAAAATATATCCAAAGAACAAGATTGTGAGTGTGATATGAAACTAGTAATTGACGTCAGTTATTACAGTAATCTTTCCCCGGCTCAATGGGATCTGTTAGCTCCGATTTTGGATGGAGTTATCATTCGTTTAAGCTTTGGACTTTCTCAAGATTCCATGGCACAAAAACACATAGACAATGCCAATCGAATCGGTTTGCCTTATGCAGGTTACCACTGGGTGGATCCTACCAGGAACCTGAATAGCCAGGTCAACTTCTACAAAACCATAGTGGAGAAATTTGGACCTGCTTCCATGTTTAATGATTATGAACAATATTGGACAGATTGGTCAGCTTATATACGTCAGGACCTGGCAACTGCTTTTGCCACTCGTTTCACAGCGACCCAACTAAATAACTACTATTCGAAATTTGATGAAGCTTCAAAAAATAATGTAAATATCCCGGTTGGCAGTTATTCAGCTGATTGGTTTATAAGCAAGTATGCTCCAGAAATGGGTAATTGGGTAACAAAGAATAATTATTGGGAAGCCCGTTACTTCCGTTATTATGATAGTGCCTGGTGGATGGCAAAGCAAAAAGAACTTGGCAAAGATTTTGATTTGAATAATATTATAGAGATCGCCAAGCAAACCAAAATCGTTAAGGGAATTGGTCGTCAATTTGAGAGTTACATTGAGGCGAAAGGCCTAAGCAGTAATATCAATTATCATCTTGATTGGAATGTCTTTACAGACGAAAGCTTTTACCGGATGTTTGGGGTTGATCCGGACCAGGAAAATGAACCAATTCCAGTTGATGCCGATGTTTATGTTGTTGTCTCCCAAGATGTTGGCAACCAGGCATTGCGATTGCGAACGAAGCCTGATACTTCTGCCCAAGTGTTAGCTGGAGAGGTTGCGGGTACTGAATTGAAGATCTTAGGAGATTCACAGCTTGCTTTGCCGAAAATAGGAGTGATAGGTCAATGGCTGAATGTGCTGGATCCTCAAGGCCGTCAAGGGTATGTGGCAGCCTGGTTTGTAGATCTGGTGCCTTCTGAGTTACCTCAACCACCTCTTCCTCCGCCTCCTGCCGAATTGATCGTGGCTGTTGCCCAGGAAGTTGGTACATTGGGATTACGCTTACGAGCACAACCAAATACCACTTCTGCTACCCTGGCTGCTGAAGCTATGGGTACTAATCTAAAAGTACTAGAAGAAATTGTTTCTGCAACTTCAAAAATTGGAGTTGAAGGTCAGTGGCTGAATGTTTCTGATCCAAATGGTTTAGTGGGATATGTTGCAGCCTGGTATGTGGTAAAAGTTGATCAACCTGAACCTGAGCCTATTCCTGAACCACCTCCTGAGATTGATACCCAGCCAGGCTTGATCGAGCAAAAATACAAGGTTGTCGCTTCTGCCTTATGGGTACGTGATAAACCAGATGGCAACAAAACTGGTTATTTGTGGAAAGATGAGGTTATTACGGTTACCGAAATTGCCGATAAATGGGCTTATTTCGGCAAGGGGTGGGTTTATATGAACTATCTGGTTCCAGTATAGAATAGGTAGAAGCAAAAAGCGCCGGCTGCACTCCGGTGTGCCTGAATAATACACGTTCGGTACTATTAAAGAACCCTCTCTTGACCAGATATAAAAAACAACCGGCTGCGCGCTGTGTAAACGGGATCGAGCAATAGTTCTTCATACTCTGCAAAAAGTTTTATGGCATTTTTCCCCAGGTCGGTGAAAACTCCTCAACCAAGACTGCAATAGTCATCATACCTTATAGATTAATTTTCAAGAGACCTTTTTGTCATTGATTTACCGTGTGAGCGCATTATGTTTAAAATCATTGGCAGGGTTTTTGTATAAATTTTATAAAACAAAGCATTAGTCGGGAAATCCCAGGCACCTAAAGTGCGAATTACGGATGCTCCCAGACCGATTTTAAAGCGAAACACTCCCCATAGTGGATCCTGATCATTAAATTCATCCGGTGCTCCCCAGAGGTCATATTGCAAACAGCCATTTACCTGGGCAAGTTTGATCGCCTCCCATTGCAACAAGTAATTAGGCATTTTTTCACGGTGGATATCGCGTGACATGCCATACAAATAGTATGCCCGGTTTGCGAAGCCAAATACGAATACTGCCGCAATTGGTTGACCTTCTAATTCGGCTATCAAAGGCACCGCGAACAGGTTGTTATTAGTGTCTTGGGAACGCATAAAAGACTTCCACACTGTCTGGTAGTATCCTTGATCCCGTATTACAAATCCATCTCGAATGGATGTTTCGGCATACATATCATAAAGTAGTGGCAGGTCATCCAATGTTCCTGTACGGACGATCACACCTTTTCTTGACGCAAGATTAATGTTGTATCTGGCCTTTTGCTTGAAATTTGATTTGATCTCTTCTTCTGAGANAGATAGATCGATCATGGCTGTATTCCGAAATTGTATCTGTTCATTCGAAAATATCCATTTTCGCGATACAAGTTCATCTATAATAACCGCAATATCTATGTTATCTTGCTGATCATTATTACCCGGTATGCCTGTTCCCAAAACAAGATCAGGATCCATCTTGATAAATATGGCGTGTTGATCCCTGGCGTAACGTTGCAGGTCATTAAGCACCCTCTGGCGCAACTCTTTATCAAGCCAGTTCATAACGGGTCCCTTGGGGATGTACATAATACACAGACGGGCTGAAAAACCCTTGATGGGTATGATGCGTTTCAGGATCATTGCTGCTGCGACAAAGCGTTTTCCATCAGAGGAATTGGATTCAAGATTTTCCCATGTAAAAGGGGTTGGTTTCCACCCGTATTTCGCTTTTACGTCCGCCCATTCCCAACATTGAAGGATATGCGAGTCGGGCAATGAAGAAACAACCTTATTCCAATCTGAGGGTTGACCTGAAAATAATTTCATCAAGCTATTTCCCTGCCTGCCATACGCCACAGATAAAAGGAATATAACCAGGGCATGTACACTTTATCGAGAGCTTGTACAGACCGTTTTATCTCTCCCCCAAAACCACGTTTAAACCGATACACTCCCCACAAACCTGAATTGCGATGTGCGAAATCTTGTTCAAGCGTTTGCTCAGGTTTATCAGGAATCCCCCATAAATCATATTCCCTGCAACCACGTTTAATAGCCCAACGAATAGCCTCCCACTGAAGCAAATATGCAGGCATACGGTTCCTTTCACTATCAGATGATGCCCCATAAACATACCAGGCTCTAATACCCCGAGCAAATACCATTATGGAAGCTATCGGTTTATTATCATACTTTGCAACCAACAATTCGCACATCCCGACTGGATGGAACAGATCATAGGTACGTTGATAATATTCCATTGAATGGACACCGAATTTGTCCCGGCCTCCTGTAGTTATCATCATTTTGTGGAAGGATGGTATGTCATCCCAAGTCTGAACGATCACATCTTTTCGCGCGGAGAGTTTGATGTTGTACCTGGTTTTTTGATGCATTTTTTGAAGGATGGTGGTCTCGTTATCAGCTATGTTGAGGACAATCGTGTTTGGAGGTTGAATATTGTATTTGCTGATATTAAAACCGGGAAAATCATCCATCTGGAATGGTTGATCATTTTGAAAAATATCCGGTTCAACTTTTAAGAAAATTGCATGGTGGTCAAGACATATTTGATCAATTTCCGACCAAATGTCAACCAGATTTTCTCCAATTGGACCTTTGGGTATGTATGCTATTGTCAAGCCAAAGGGTAATTTGCGAAAAAGGATCTGCGCCCCTGCAGAATTATTGGTAATTCTAACTGCATCCCAACCAAAGGCGGTTTTTAATTCTCCCCATTCACCAGTTTGCATAAAATGCGCTTCAGGATGGTTTGAAATTAATTGATTCCATTTCTCTAGTGAAAGGACGGGCATTGGATTTCTCAGACCACTGACGTCAGATCTGGAGAAGACATCATCCGGACATTGGCACTTGGGATGGCTGAATCCAGAAGATCAAGAATAGCGGAAATATTACCAGATTTGGAAAGTGATTGTAGTTGGTTGATCGTGACTGAAAGCGATAAATCATTAATGTTCTCTTCATCAGCCATGCGGAAGACCTCTGGATGGGCGGTGGGCTGGTAATGTACCCCCTCCTCCCAAAGATCTTCACTTAGCTTTTCTCCCGGTCGTATCCCTGTAAATGTAATTTCGATATCTTTTCCTGGTTCAAGACCTGATAATCGAATTAGATCCTCGGCCAAGTCTAGAATTCGAACCGGTTTACCCATATTTAACAAAAAAACTTCGCCACCGTTACCCATGGCTGCAGCTTGAAGTACCAGATGAACAGCCTCGGGAATGGTCATGAAGTAGCGTGTCATTTCAGGGTGAGTTATTGTAACCGGGCCTCCCTTGGCTATCTGATTTTTAAATAAGGGGACAACACTACCGCGGCTGCCTAATACATTGCCAAAGCGTACGATCGAAAATGCGCTTCCCGAGCGTTGGGCTGCTTCCAGAACAATCATTTCTCCCAAACGTTTCGTAGCACCCATGACATTGATCGGACGAATGGCTTTGTCGGTTGAGATCATGACAAGGCGTTCAACCTTGCTCGCAATGGCTGCTTCAACTACATTTTTGGTTCCAACAATGTTGTTGGTGATCGCATCTTCAATGTTGGCTTCCATCAGAGGAACATGTTTGTGGGCGGCTGCATGGAAAACGACCTGTGGGTTAAGTGATTCAAATATTTTTTGTATTCGAGGTAGATCGCGAATATCTGCTATGACAGGATGGATGGAGAGCGTGGAGTGCTCATTCATTAACTCCAATAAAGTTTCGAAAATTGAATTTTCACCATGACCAAGAATTACTAAACTGGCAGGCTGCCAGAGAGCAATTTGGCGACAAAGTTCGCGACCAATTGAGCCACCTGCACCAGTGACAAGAATCCGTTTATCTCGCAAACTGGCACCAACCAATCCAATGTCCAATCTAACAGGTTGGCGACGCAGTAAGTCAGTAATATCCACTTCTCTCAAGCGGTTTACGCTGACATTCCCGCCGATCAATTCAAATATACCTGGCATGGTTCGGAAGGCAACGCCTTTTAACCGACATATATCAGAAACTTTTCGGACTATGTTGCCTCCAGCGCTTGGGATAGCGATGATGACTTCATCTACATGGCGGCTATTTAATACCCTACCCAGGTCATCCAGGGTTCCTACCACGTGGACTCCATAAATTTGCTGTTTTTGTTTCTCAACAGCATCATCCAAGTATCCAATTGGCAACAAGTTGAGTTGAGGATTCTTCTGCATTTCTCGAACAACCAGGGCGCCAGCATCTCCTGCACCGATGATGATGACATTTTTTCTTGAACCTGCATGTAAAACCTGGCTGGCAGGCCCCCGATTTTCCGAGATAAGACGTAAAGCGAGACGAAAACCTCCGATTGCCATGATGGAAAGTAACCAGTCAATAATCAATATAGATCTTGGCAAACCAGGTTTTATGAGCCCTAGTGAGTAAAAAAAGATGGTAAAGACCGTTAAAAATCCAGATGCTATGGTTACCGTATAACCAATAAGGATAAGTTCTCGAGTACTGGCGTATGCCCATAATCGACGATATAAACCAAACAAGGAATAAATGACAGGTTTGACCACTATACTGATACCGATCATCCAATAAGCAACTGGCAAGTAGAAGAAGAAAAATGATCCTTCGAGTCTTAATGCAAAGGAGATGAGGATAGTGGCAATCGTAAGAAGTAAATCCCCAGCAACTACATAGTATCGGTTATTGAAAATCAGCCTGGGTTTTATTTGCATGCACGCATCCATTCAACAGTTCGTAAAAGACCTTGAGTCAGGCTCGTCTGTGGCTGAAAACCAAGTTTCTCTTTTGCCCGCAAAGGGTTTCCAACGGACCGATAAATATCACCGGCACGAGGTTTAGCATATTGTGTGGGGATCGCCTCGGGAAACTGACTTCGCAGCGAATCCACCAACTGCTGTATGCTGGTTTCGATACCTGTGCAGATGTTGTAGATATTCCCAGCAGCGTCGTGAGTTTCTACTGCTAATAAATTGGCACGAACAACATCCTGAACAAAAATCAAATCACGGGTCTGGCTTCCATCTCCAAAAATGGTTATGTCTTTGTTGGACAAAAGTCGACGAATAAATATGGGGATGGCAGCAGCATATTGAGAATCGGGAGCTTGTCGAGGACCAAAGACATTAAAGTAACGCAAGGCTACAAGTTCAATTCCAAAAGAACGCGTGTACATATCTGCATAGATTTCGTTGATTATCTTTGAAACTGCGTAAGGGGAAAGTGGTTGAGTCTTGTTATCCTCGGATAGAGGGAGCGCTTCTGGTTCTCCGTAAACTGCTGCACTTGAAGCCAAAACAATGCGCTGTACTCCTGATTTGCGAGCTTCTTCAATTAAGTTTTCTGTACCGTTGACATTAATATCATAGCATGTTTTGGGTTCAAGCATGGATTGTGAAACCGAAACAAATGCAGCCTCGTGGAAAATAAAATCAATATTTTGAACTGCCTGGAATACAGCCGATGGATCTCGAAGATCACCTTCCATAATTTCGATGTCAGAGAGAACTCCTTGGAGGTTATCTTTCTTGCCAGTTGAAAAATTATCCAGAACGCGTACCCGCTGATTATTTTGAATTAAATTTTGAACAATGTGCGAGCCAATAAAACCGGCTCCACCAGTGACCAGGTAGGATGCCATATTATCTGCCTCGAAAGTGTAGTACTTGTCCGACTGTACGCAGGATTATGATCAAATCCATAAATAAGTTGCGATGCTTGAGATAATATAAATCGTATTCAAGTTTGATTGCCATTTCTTCAACTGTGGCATAGTAGCTGTAATTTACCTGAGCCCAACCGGTTATACCCGGTTTCACCTGTAACCGAGCCCGATAGAAGGGGATTTGTTTTTCAAATTCCATTATCCATTCCGGTCTTTCAGAGCGAGGGCCAACCAGGCTCATCACTCCCTGTAGTACGTTAAGGAATTGTGGAAGCTCATCGATATGAGCTTTCCGCAAAATGCTTCCCACACGGGTAATGCGAGTGTCATTTTGCAATGTGAGCTGAACTTTTCCATCTTTTTCGGCGTCCTGGTACATAGTGCGAAACTTTAGCATCTGATACTGTTTACCACCTTTTCCAGAACGAGTTTGCATATAGGTGATGGGTGATCCACTATCTATAAAAATTAATAGCGCGACAAACGGGAAAAAAATCAAAAAAATTAATGCGCCAACAAATCCTCCAATAATATCCAAAATACGCTTACCTAGTTCATAGAATTTGCTTACTCGAGCTTCATCTACGAAAGAACGGATGATCCAATCAGCTTCAAGATGCTGAATAGGTACACGACCCAGAAGTTCCTCATAAGTAGATGGCATTTGTGAAATTTCCAAACCGCGTTCCTGGGCGTCCAGAATCACTTGAAAAGTCTCACCGCTCATTTGACCGGATATGGCTATGACCATTTCGGAGATATCATACTTATTTATGGTAACAAGTAAGTTTTCGCTGGTGGATAATACTGGAAGGTTTTCGATCAGAATGCCAGCCTTTGCCGGGTCATCATCAATAAACCCAACCAGCAAGAATGGTTTTAATTTCATTGCCTTATAAGCCTGGGCTAATGTACTTCCTGTTACTCCTGCTCCCAGGATCGCCACTCTACGTATTGCAGAAGGAGCTGTAAATATCTTAATATAGATCCAACGCCATATTAAAGTGAGGATGGTTGCATTAATCAAAAATATTCCTACCCCGATGCGTGGCAAAGATCCTTTCGGTGAGAGAAGATAAATAAGAGCGTAAAGAATTAAGCTTACCAGTCCAGTTGTGAAAATTCCCCGAAGCGTCGTATCTAAATTATTTGCATTTCGAACATCGTACAGATCGATCATCAGTAATAACCAAACCAATGGTAAAAGATAAAACCAAAATTGAACCCGTTGTTGCAGGAAATCCAATGAGAAATTCAGCCACTCATCTGGACGAGTTCCCCAGGCGTACAAAGCCAGATAAAACGCCATAAGAGCAACAAGCAAATCACCAATTAATAAAATAGTGCGTTGTTCTCCCGGGCGAAAACGCCAATAGGTTGTTTTTATCTGAGTGATTTGATTTGGAGACATGGATGAACTCAATTTTTAGGATCCGTTGAAATTGAAGAATTACTTTTAATAATACTCCATAATAACCCCAAACCCCATGAAAAATGCATTGTGATTATAGCTGGAGGAATCCCAAAAAATAATTTCCAATTCTTTTTCTGAAGGGATGTTTGAAAACTAACAACCATTAGAATTAGATAATAAATTATTAATTCGCCTAGCGGGATAATCCAGAGTTGATGATAAAAAATTGCTGCAACAATTGTCAGTAACAAGCTGAGAACGAACAAGGGTGGTAATGCTTGCCGCCATCTTAAGGTTTTTGGGTACCTGCGTAACATTTTCCATTTCCAAAATCCATAGCGCCAATATTGCATTGAAAGCTCAGCCAAAGTTGAACGAGCAAAATATTGTGAGCGAATTTTTGGATCCAACCAAATACGTCCACCAGATTGCAGGATGCGGGAATTAAATTCATAATCCTCGTTGGTTAATAATGTTTCGTCATAGAAACCAACAAGCGCAAGCATTTCGCGTTTGAAAGCTCCAAAGGGGACAGTCTCTACATAAGCGGGTTTGGTGGCATGACGATACATTGCGTCACCTACTGCGATCGGAAGTGCCGCTGCTCTGGCAATGGAATGAGCCATCCAGGTTTGATCACCAGGTTGTATCTCCCATACACCTCCCACATTCTCAGCCAATCCGCTTACAAGTGCGTCTACGCATCTTTCAACGTAGTCCGGATAGGGTTGAGAATGGGCATCGATTCGGATAATGATATCTCCATGAGAGGCTTTGATTCCCTTATTAAGCCCGGAAGGGATGGTGCGTTTGGGATTATCAATGAGATGGATACTTAGATCGGGGCAAGTTAATGTGAATCCTTCTATAATGGCACGAGTGTTGTCCGTGGAATTCCCATCAGCTATTACGACTTCGATAGAATCGCGAGGATAAGTTTGTGCATATATAGCAGCCAGCAAAGTGTGGATTCGCTTTTGTTCGTTGTAACAAGGGATTATTATGGATACAAGTTGCATATTTTCTTTATGAAATAATAAATATTTCTTGATCTCTCTATTGATTAATGTTAATTTTCGGAGAAGTTATGGCTTTAGTAACGGAAGATGAACAATAAATGTACATCCTTCTCCTTCTTTACTGTAAACCTCTATTTTACCATTATGTGCCTGTACTATCTCAAATGCAATTGCCAATCCCAGTCCTGTTCCGTGCTGCGCTCCGCCTTTACGAGAAGGATCACTTTGATAAAAGCGCTCAAATATATGGGGTAAATCTTCTTTCAAAATTCCTTTACCGGAATCCTTAATAATTATCTCCACATTTTGATCAGAAGAAGAGCCTTGCAAGGTAATAATCCCACCTGGGGATGAAAATTTTATGGAATTATCCAGTAAGTTTGTGAAGACTTGGGAAATGCGATCGGGATCACAAACAACATCCGGCAGATCGGGAATGCTGGTAATAAAAGTCACTTGGGCTAATTCTATTTGAGGTTTTAATTTGTCAACCAAGTCTTGAAACAAAGGCTTAAGTGCAACAGTTGTTAATTGAAAATCTGCAGTACCACCATCCAATCTGGCCAGGTCAAGCAAATTTACGACCAAGCGATGCATCCGTTCAGATTCATTAAATATAATTGACGCCGCCTGTTGCTGAGTAGCTGGTGTATCGGCAGTACCATCCAATAAGGCTTGGGAAAATCCCTGTATTGACGTGATTGGTGTTTTTAATTCATGAGAAACATTTGCCACAAAGTCCCTTTGGGATTTTTGGCTCGTTTGGACACG
>BS_KBA_SWE02_21mDRAFT_10000130_pt1 | contig 25718 bp, 26 predicted proteins | sample BalSeasSWE02_21m_FD_9196 | JGI IMG/M metagenome (IMG submission 9196)
GGCAAAACATTCCCTACAACCTCCATCTCAAATTGGATTTCCTCGCCTAGTTTTTGAATTTGCGGGAGAGTTCGGAAATTTGACAATGTGTAAGATTTCAGGGACGGCGAATTACTCCATGCTGTTTCCTGATAGGTCATTTAGTTATTGGTGCGTCTACCCTTGTTAAACCTTACAGGTTTTTTACGCATAAAATTTATTGTTTTAGTAAAAAACCAATTAGAAATGATAATAGAGGCTACCATCGTATTCAAGAAACAGGAAACAAGATAGTATTATGGCTGAAGATGAATTAATTGGTGCAGTAACTGGGCAAGCTGGTGAATTTCAAACAGTTTCTGAAATTATTGGATCATCTGAGTCATTGCAACTTGCATTTGCTGTTTTGGTAATTGGAATAGTGGGAATTGCATTAGTTTATCGTGGTTTTTCAAAGTGGATTAAATCTCAAAAATTCAACTATACAAGACCACATCTTTCAAGATTTGTCAGAGTGAGTGTTTTGCCGTTTTTTGCAATAATTCTCATTACAAGCATGAATGTATACATTCAATCTTTTGATGTTTTTGACGAAGTAAAAGACACTGTTTCTGATGCAGCAATAGTTGATGGTGAAAATAAGGTGATGATGGAAACAGGTGAAAAGAAACTAACTCCAGCTGGAACATTTTCAAAAATTCTCAACACAATCAACATACTAGTAATAGGATATACAATTGCTCACCTAATACCGATAATTCTAACAAAACGCCAGAAAACCAGTCTAGAAAAAGAAGATTATGAGATGTGGAAAGAGATGAGAGGGTTTGCAGACGATAAAGAAAGGCTATTCCATAAATTATTCAAATGGGTTCCACCTCAGAATACACCAGAAGATATTTCAGATGAAGAGTTCAGAAATAATTTGAAAACTGAAGAAGGAAGACGTTTGCTTGAAGCATTTAGAACAACCAAGGGATTGCCTATCGGCAGTTATGAACAATTAGTCAAAGAGCCATTTGAAGAGTGGAAAAAATCTGAAAGGGTAAAGTATGTCGATTATTTTGAAAAATGCATCTCTGGCAATAATCAATCAGGAAAAAAACTTAGAACAGGGCAAGAACTAGAAGAAATTTACCCCATTGATACATGGAGAGAGGAAAAAAGACTATCCAGCTTTGACACAGTAATTCCAGGTGCAAGACCACCCGGATATGCAGCTAGAAAAAGGAAAAATCTTCCAAAGTCAATTTCTCAAATTTTGCCTTTGGGGATTTTCGGAGCTGTAATAATTGGCATTGTTAGCTGGTGGGGAGTTGATCTGATTGTACTTGCAACTGCCACAGGAGGTTTAGCCATTGGAATTGGATTAGCATTACAAGAAACAATGCAGAATTATTTCGCATATATTCTAATTCGAAAAGACAAGATATTTGCTGAGGGCGAGCGTGTAAAGCTCGATACCGGGTATAATGGATATGTACACAAGATAACCCCTAGAGTCACATACATTCGAGATGCACTGCATGAATCAGTTGCAGTAATTCCAACAAGGCAGTTGGTGAGTGCCCAGATAATCAATTACTCCAAAGAGATCAAGATGGTGCCTGCAATTGTGGAAGTAGGGGTATCCTATCTTAATGATCCCAAACAAGTTTCAGCTATTCTAGTAAAAATTGGAAAGCGTGCAATGAAGGAAGTAACGGATGATAAAGGCAGACATCTCGTTGTACAATTAAAATGTCCATACTTAGAAAAAAATAAACCAAGTTGCGGATGTGACAAAGATATTCATGTTGAAATTAATCAGCCAGTTGTCAGATTCAACAAGTTTAATGATTCTGCGCTGGATTTTTCATTATGGCTTTTTGTTAAAGATTATGGTGCCCAATTCAAAACTAAAACGGATATGAGAATGATCATGTACGAAGAATTCAAAAGATACGATGTCAGAATTCCATGGCCAATTAGAACGGTATACCAAGGAGATGAAAAACGTGAAAAAGAGGAGATTGCTAAATTCAATGAGCAGAGAAACGAGGTAATTGACAAATACGGTATTGGTGATATTGGTCATGGTAGTGGCGAAAGTGAGTGATCTTCTCAAAACTTAAGAATCCCATTAATTCATATTTTCTTGTTGAATAAATTGTCAGTAATTGCAGGTAAATCTTCTGAAGATTTAGCAAAAAAGCTATCCAAAAAAATAAAGGCAAATCTTGTAAGATCAGAAGTCAGAATATTTGAGGACGGTGAAAGTAAGATAACACTGAATGGAGAAATATCAAAAGAACGGGCGATTGTCGTGCAATCAATTTATCCTCCAGTTGATACAAATCTAATTCAGGCATTATCGCTAATTTCAAAAGCAAAAGAAACTTCCTCTGAAGTAATTGCCGTAATTCCATATATGGGATATGCAAGACAGGACAGGGAATTCTTACCAGGAGAAATCATAACAATGAAAGTACTTGGAAAATTATTCAAAGGTGCCGGTGCATCAAAAATTATAGCTGTTGATATTCACAGCACGATGGGTTTCAAGCATTTTGCAATAAAAACAAAGAACGTATCAGCAATTCCTGAACTTGTACAATATATCAAGAAATTGAGCCTGAAAAATCCTCTCGTTGTGTCACCAGATCAAGGAGGGAAAGAAAGAGCTAAAGAATTTGCGAAAGAGCTAGGTTCAGAATACATTGCTTTAGAGAAAACAAGGGATAGAAAAACAGGAAAAGTTCAGATAAAAACAAAGAATATCAATGTAGCAAATAGAGACTTGGTTTTAGTTGATGATATGATCAGTACTGGAGGAAGTATTGTCAAGGCTACGCAGTTTCTCAAAAAGCAAAAATGTAAAAAAGTCTATGTTGCATGTACTCATGCGCTTTTAATTAACGATGCTGAAAAAAGAATCAAAAAAGCTGGTGTTACAAAAATTGTCAGTGCAAACACAATTCCTGGAAAAACATCAATTGTAGATATATCTAATGCTATTGCAAAGGCAATTTGATCATGCCGGAAAGTTTTTTTGTTTTATCTAAAGACTATCTGGAACTTGCAACAGATGAAATCACTGCAATTGCAAAAATGCATGACAGGTTTTCTAAAATTAAAATAATCTCTAATTTAGTGATTGTTCAATCAAAAACAAACGGGAATGAAATAGCAAAACGTGCCACATTTGTAAAAATTTCTGGCCAAATTTTACGAAAAATGTCGGGGTTATTTCTAGATGAAGAAAATGTNGGAGTTTTGAAAAATGCAAAATCTTTTGTCTGCAGGGTTGTCAATTTATCATCAAATCAATTTAACATTCCTGAACTAGAAAGTTCTATGGGAGATATGATATCAAAATTCTCTCATGCAAAAGTTAAATTGGAAAACCCAGACATTACAGTATATCTAATTTTTACAAATAATGAAAACTTTTTTGGGTTTTCAAAACGAGTTAAAGAGCAAGTAAGACCGATGAAGATCAAGAAATATCCTCACGAATTGGATTGGAAGCTAACCAGGGTAATGATAAATCTGATTGGAATGAAAAAGGGAGAGACCGTGTGTGATCCATTTTGTGGAACGGGTACTACGCTACTTGAAGCAGAATCGATGGGGATTCACGGAATTGGGTTGGATTTTGATGAAAAAATGTGTAAAATTGCTAAAGAAAATCTCAAGGCAAATAACTATCATTCAGAAATTTTAAACTCGGAATTCCAAGAATTGTCAAAAATATCCGATAAATTTGATGGAATTGTCACTGATTTGCCATATGGGACAGCCTCAAAAACATCAGGAACACCTCAAGAAATACTGAAAAAATTTTTCTCAATCCTGCCCAAACGAAAAAGAGTGGCAATAATGTACAAAAAGGAGATGGATTTTGACTCAAAATTAAGTGGATTGAAAAAATATCATATCTATAGGCATAAAAGCTTGACAAGAACAATTCTGATAAAATGAAACTCGTATTCTTAGGAACATCAGCTGCCCAGCCCACTGAAAATAGAGGACTGTCGTGTATTTGTTTAGAAAGAGACGGCGAGATCTTAATGTTTGATGCGGGAGAGTCTTCTCAAATATCATTTATGAAATCTGGTTTAGGATGGAATAAAAAAATGAAATTGTTTGTCACGCATATGCACGGAGATCATTGTGTGGGAATTTTAGGATTGTTACAAACAATGTCTATGCAAAATAGAACCGAAACATTAGAAATTTTTGGACCAAACGGAATTGAAGAATTTATCGGAGCAAACATCAAAGTGCTAAATTTTGGACTATCATTTCCCGTTTTAATAACTATTATCAAGGAAGGAAGAATATTCGAGGATGAAAAATTTTCTGTTCGTGTCTGCAAAGCAAATCATTCAGTAACCGCTTTCTCATATTTGTTTGAAGAAAAAGACAAACCTGGACGATTCAATCTTGAAAAAGCTAAACAGCTAGGAATTCCTGAAGGAAAACTATGGAGCGATTTGCAAAAAGGCCATGATATTACAATCAACAATAAAACAATAAAGCCGGATCAAGTATTAGGAGAAAAGCGTCCAGGTAAAAAAATTGGAATTTCTGGCGATACAATGCCAACTACAGAATTAGAAAAATTTTTTGAGAATTGTGATTATCTGGTATTTGATTCGACATTTTTAGATGAAGAAAAGGATAGGGCTCGAGACACATGCCATTCTACTGCAAAACAGGCTGCAACGTTGGGGAAAAATGCCAGAGTAAAAAATTTAATTTTAACGCATTTTTCAGCTAGGTACAAAGACGAAGAAGGGCATTTGAAAGAGGCGCAAGAAATTCACGGTTCAGTGATAACAGCTAAAGACCTTTTAGAAATAGAAATCAAATAATATGTTTGATTCGATTAAAGATCACATCAAGAATTATAAAAAAATTGTTTTTGTAACAGGAGCTGGAATTTCACAAGAAAGCGGAATTCCTACATTTCGAGGAAATGATGGGTTATGGAAAAATCATGATGTAATGAAATTAGCCACAATAGATGCATTTTATGATAATCCAAAGATGGTATGGGAGTGGTATAATGAAAGAAGGAAGAATATTTTTCAGGCACAGCCAAACCTGGGTCATAAAGCGATTGCAGAACTGGAAAAATATGCTCAAGTCACGGTTCTAACGCAAAATATTGACGGATTACATCAAAAATCTGGAAGTTCAAAGGTATTGGAGCTGCATGGCAGCATCGTAAAGATCAAATGTTCTGTTTGTAACTATAAAGAAGAAATTTTGGCAGAAATTTCCAGCTTGCCGCCTCTTTGCAGGTGTGGAAATACGCTTAGACCTGATGTTGTATGGTTTGGAGAACCATTACCTCAAGATGTATGGCAAAATGCCATAGATTTTGCAAGTCAGTGTGATTTGATGATAATAGCAGGTACATCACTTGTAGTGTCTCCAGCAAATACACTGCCACTTTATGCCAGACGAAATAATGCGACATTAATTGAAATAAATCCAGAAAATACTGAGATGTCAGAAGAAATGAATGAGATAATCAGAAAAACTGGTGCAGAAACATTACCAAAACTGGTTTCATTATTTAAAATAAATTATGATTGAGAAAATATNCCGNTAATTTTGGTNTCAGANGAATCCCCAGGATTATAAACTGATGAAGTGACAGTCCCATAATCTTCATGTTCAACAACCATATCCACATAGTATGGAACACCTATCGAGTCATTCACATTTGTGTCAAACATCGAAGTGTAAAATGTTCCAGAAAAGATTTCTTTATCTGCAGTTCTAATAACCACGTTAACACTTTTTGTTTTGCCGCTTGTATCAACATATTGAATAAAAATATTATCGTCAGATTGTTGTTTGGTGGATAAAGAAAGCGTATCAGGTGGAATTCTAATAGTGTTTTGGGTTGAAACATTGTTGGTTGATGGGGGATTAGTTGAACCTGAATTCGAACTACCAGTAAAAATATTTTGAATGGCTTCTATAGGATTAAAATTGGAAACTTCTTCTTTAATTAATTTTTGAGAAGATTCTTTGACATCGGAAATCTCATTGCTTACTTTATCCCCAACATCGCTAATTTCATTTGATATCGATTCACTTGTTTTATCCATGATCTTATCAATTGATGAATCGATTCTTTGTTCCACGGAATCTGAAGCCTTGATGCCAAAAATGCTCATATCATTTTTTAAAGAATCAAACACGGTTGCAGATGTCGTAGGAAGAAAGCTATCAATCTCATTTGAAAATATCACGCCTGCCAAGATCACGATGACGGCAATTATGCCTAGTTTAACGAACATCAATGAGTAGTTTAAAAAAGTAGATTTTAGATTCAAACTGAAAAAAATAGTCAAAAAGAAGTGAATTTTCTTAGCTAGTTTTCATTAATTCAGAAAGGATATCCAATCAATTATCGCATCAATATTTGGAGAAGTCAGGGTCACCTTGATTGGGCCAAGAGGCGATTCTTCAGATTCATCGCATATTGCCACTATTCCAACAAAAGCTGCTTGTTTATTTAGAAAAAACCAGGTGCTATCGCCTTCTAAATTATTTTCCAAATTGCGTGTGTAGATTTTTTGGGATTGAGAAGAAGAAATTGCTTCACAAATTTTTTCCAAGGATTTTAGTTCATTTGATTGTGCTTTGATCAAAAAAGATTCATTCTTTGTGGTCAAGTGCGGGAAAACATTAGAAATTGCTTGTTTTACTTTGTCGGGATCCTCAGATAAATTTACTGGGCAAACTATCTCTACTTTACATTTAATGGTTGGAATTTTCATCGTATCCAACTTTGAATAATTTTAAAAGTCCGTTCAATTAATTCTTCTTTTGTCATACCAACGTTAGATATCGCATAATCAGAGAGTGCGATTGAATTACTTATACCGACACCCAATTCACGATTATCTCTTTCATCAAAGTGTTGTTTTGTTTGAGGATCATCTGATCTTCCTCGTTTTTGTAAAAAATCAAATCTAGTGTCAGTAGAAGCATGAACTGCCAATAATTTTACCGTGCCATATTTTTTTAGTATTTGAATTTCATCGTTTGATCTAACCCCGTCTATCAGAATCACGTTTGAAGTCGATGATTCTATTTGCGGTTTAACTAGTTCTGCTATAGCACCAGGGCCATTTTTCTCTCTTAGCTCAAGCATCAGTTTTCCCAAATTTTCCCTAGTTGATTCTAAATTTCTTTTTCTTGCCTCTTCTCTGACAGCATTACCCATATTGATAATCTCATAGCCCTTCGGTTCTAATCCCTCCGCAATGGTAGACTTGCCAGCTCCCGGCATTCCTGTTAAACATACAATTAATTTTGTCAACGTTTATCAAAAAAAAGGCTCGTCTATGAAGTTACCGGAAATAATTATAAACATACTTCAAAAAATGTTATGATGCGTGTCTTTGTAGCAATTGAAATTACAAACAACGAAGTGATAAGTTCAATCAAGAAATTTCAAGAAGGTATCAACATCGATGCTAAACCTGTAGAATTGGCAAATTTGCATTTTACTCTACAATTTTTAGGGGAAATTTCAAAGGAAATGGCTCAAAAAATCATTCAGTCCCTTCAAACTATAGAATTTTCAAGCTTTGATGTCAATCTGAAAGAAATTGGTGCATTTCCTAAACCTAAATTTCCAAGGGTGGTTTGGATTGGAACGGATGAAAGTGGTGGAAATATGCTAATTCAACTATCTAAAAAAGTGGAAAAAATGTTAGAACCGTTAGGATTTTTTTCAGACAAACCGTTCAAACCTCATATCACAGTATTTAGAATTAAAAAGAAGATTGGAGATATATCAGGAGAATTGGAAGATAATAAAATGGTAAATTTTGGAATACAAAATGTTTCAAACATCAAATTGAAAAAAAGCGTACTTTCACCAAACGGGCCAGTTTATTCAGATTTATTGGAGATAAGAGCTAAAAAATGAAGCAAATAATTTCTAAAATTTCNAAAACTGTAATTCCCTCAAAAATTACAGAGGAGTCAAAAAAACAAATTGCAAAATTAGCATATGATTCAGTTGAAAAAGAAATCAAGAAATATTCGGAAGTAGTCGGGTTAGAATTCGGAGGATCATTTGCCAAATGTACTTGGCTATCTAAAGATGCAGACATCGATATTTTTATAAGATTTAAAAAAAATGTGTCAGAAGAAAAATTTGAGAAAATTTCCAAGAAAATTGGTTTTGATTCATTGAAAAAATACCATCCGTATGTCAGATATTCTCAACATCCTTATGTTGAGGCTAAAATCAAGAACACAAAGATCAACATAGTTCCATTCTACGATGTAAAGATTGGAGAATGGAAAAGCGCCGCTGATAGATCCACATTCCATACAAAATTCATGGAAAAATCATTAACTCCAAAAATGAGAAGCGAGGTTAGAATTCTAAAGACATTTCTAAAGTCAAACAGAATTTACGGGGCAGAAATAGCTAAACAAGGATTCAGCGGATATATTTCAGAAGTTTTGATTCTGGAGTTCGGAAATTTTGAAAATCTTATAAAATCCATTTCAAAAATTAAAGAAAACCAAGTTATTGGAAAAACTTCCAAAACATTCGACACTTCAATTGTTGTCATAGATCCAATTGACGGTAATAGAAATTTAGCCGCTGCCATTTCTGATGAAAATATTGGAAAGTTTGTTCTTATTTCAAGAGCGTTCAAAGAAAAGCCAGGTTTGGAATTTTTCAAGAATAAAAAATCCAAAGTCTCAAAAGAGTATTGGAATAATGTGTTAGTTGTAAAATTCAATTTCAAATCTAGAAGTCCAGATATTATTTGGGGTCAAATTAAACGAGCGACTTCTACGTTATCTACGCAATTAGAATTGGGCGGATTCACCGTATTACGAAGTAAATCTCATACAGATCAGCAAAAGGAAGCCTACCTCTTGTTCTTTTTAGAATCTACCAAAATCAGTCAAATATATGCAAAAAAAGGACCAGAATTTTTCAGGGAGGATAGTACGCAGAGCTTTATTTCCAAAAATCTGAAAAATGCAGAATTGGTATGGGTTGGAAATGACAAAAAGATAATCTCGTTAGGAAAAAGAAAACACGGTGAGGCAGTTAGTTTTATGAGAGAATTTTTGAAAAACAATCTTCAAGTGGGCATACCAAGTGGCCTTCAAAGTGATTTTAAACGAGGTTTCACCGTGTCAACGGGAAGTAAAAATCTAAGCAAATCAATTAAAGAGGAAGCAGCTGAATTAATTTCAGTAGATGGCACACTCCTTCATTTCAATTAAGAAATTTGCAGAAGAGCCTTACTCAAAAATTTTGGGATATCCAAATGCAACAAATCGCCAAATCAAATCAAGAATCAGTGAATTGGAAAAACTGAAAATAAAATCAATTTCTTTTAGGGGTCCAACAACACTTGGAAATTTGGCAATTTTGGGAAAAGGATACGTGGGTGTTGTAGTAATTGCAAAAAAAGGTAACAAAGAAGTTGCTCTAAAAATTAGAAGGATGGATTCTCAAAGAAAAGGGATGAAGAACGAGGGTGTTCTATTAAAATTAGTAAATTCGGTTAACGTTGGCCCAAAAATGTTTGATGTAAGTAAAAATTTCCTGATTATGGAATATCTTGACGGAGAAAAATTTAGTAATTGGATCGAGATGCTAAGGGGGACTGGAAGTGTAAAAAAATTAAAATCCGCAATAAAAAGCATTTTAGAAGATTGCTACAGATTAGATCAGATAGGTTTTGATCATGGCGAATTAAGTAATATTTCCAAGCATGTCATTGTCGGTAAGAGCAAAGTTTCGTTGATTGATTTTGAAAGCTCTAGTACAAAAAGGAAACCATCTAATGTCACATCAATAACTCAAGCTTTTTTCATCGGATCGGGAATTGCGAGAACAGCCCAAAAAATTTACAAGAACTCATCTAAAGAAAAAATTATCGATGCTTTAAAATCATACAAACAAGAAAAAACCAGAGACAATTTCGATAACTTGTTGAAAGTTTTGAAATTATAATGGGACCGGCAGGATTTGAACCTGCGACCACTAGTCCCCCAGACTAGTATCATACCAAGCTAGACTACGATCCCTCGTTTCAGAGGCACAAAATGAAATTATTAAATCGTCGTATTGATTAGCAGGATCTATGAAACTTTGCAATATTTGCCATAAAATTTCTGCGACTGACGAGGATCATCTGGATTGTGTTCAAAGAAAAAGCATTGAAATGGGAGATGAAAATTTTAAAAATAACATACCTGAAAAACTCAATCTCTCAAGCAACACTCAAGATGTGAGTGTAGAAATCAGAGCAATTTTAGAACATTTAACAAAAAATAAAGATACAGAGAAATAAATCACAGCCATTTTGATAATCTTTCTTTTTCAAATTCTACCTTCTTAGAAAGATTGTCAGATGTTGACTTTGTGAGACTTGTTGTAGGTTTTGATTGTGAAAACATATCAACTTCAAGTACAGATGCAGTGTCTCTGCCTGATTCTATAAAACAACCGCCTGTTCCATCAAATAATGCAGATTCTTCTTTTGATTGAATTTTCGAAATAATATTTCGGGCAACTGTAACACCCTCTCCTTCTGCAAAAATTCCAGCCTTTGGAACAGCCATATTTTCTGTAACAGTTAGGACAGTTACATCGCCTACTGCAAAGACATTTTCAAACGGCGTCTTGCAATCTCTGTCTATCTGAATAAATCCTGATTCTTTTGCCAATCCAGAATCATAGATTACTTTNGGGGCAATGTGTGGTGGAATGGCTAAAAGTAAATCAAAATCAGCTTCACTGTTTTCAAATATTAGTTTTTTAGATTCAACAGATTTTATTTTGCACGAATTATGGAAAACAATTTGTTCAGAATTTACTAGCTCAAGGATTTGTTTGCTAACTTCAGGTCCAGCTGCGGGTAAAGTAATAGGGGCAGGACTGTAGAGATCAATTTGTACAGAATCACGAACTCCCCTTTTTCTCAGCATTGAATCAATCAACAAGCTAGCCTCAAAAGGTGCCGGGGGACATTTGTAGGGCATTCCCATTATAGATATTGCAATTTTCCCAGACTCCATACTCTCAAGTTTTTCACGAATTTCTAAAAGATGATTATGATCATAGAGGTTGAATCCATTTTCTTCCAACCCACGAATTTTTTGAGGAGCTAGCACTGCCCCCATTGAAATAATTAGAAAATCAAATGGAATTTCTCGAGTTTTTGTAGTTACATGTTTGTCTTCAAGATTAATTGATAAAATTTCATCTTTGATGAAATCAATATCTTTTTTTTGTAATTCATTTAGCGATCCCGTTGAATTTTCAAAAGTCCTAGTCCCATTTATGATCCATAATTTTGCAAATCCTACCATAAACCAGTCTTTTTTGTCAATTACGGTGATTTTTACTTGTGATGATGGCAGCGTATTTCTTAATTCGTTTGCAGCTGAGAGTCCACCAAAACCGCCCCCTAAAATTACAACGTGTGGGATTTTTGTCAACTTAAAGTGCTTGAGTCGTAGGTCGTATCAAAATTTCATTTACGTTCACGTGTGATGGAGAATCAACTGCATACAAAATTGCGTTTGCTATATCCTCTGCTTGTAAAGATTCCATCTTTTTTGCATTCTCAACAAACCCTTTCAAGGATTCATCAGTAATTGTATCAGTAAGTTCTGTTGCAACGACTCCCGGTTCAATGCTAGTCACTCTAATGTTAGAGCGAACACTAAACTCTTGTCTCAATCCTTCACTAAATGCTGCGACTGCAAATTTAGTTGCACAATAAACACTGCCGCCTGCAAAAACTACTCTTCCTGCCACTGATGAAAGATTAACTATATGCCCTGATTTTTTTTCTCTCATATGTGAAATTACAGCACCCGTAGAATACAACACGCCTTTGATATTCACATCAATCATTCTATCCCATTCATCAACTTTGAGGCTTTTGAATAAACTCAGAGGCATCAATCCCGCATTGTTTACAAGAATATCAATAGAGCCCCATTTCTCCAAAACTGCTTTAGCAAAATTTTCACATTCGGATCTTTGCGTTACATCCAATTTTTGATAAAATACTTCTCCGCCATTGGCCGAGATTTTTTTTGCAAGTTCTTCCAACCTGTCAACTCTTCTAGCACCTATGGCAACTTTTGCACCCGCCTTTGACAAGGCCAAAGCAGTGGCAAATCCTATTCCACTGCTGGCTCCAGTAATAATTGCAACTTTGTCTTTAATCATCCAATCTTCAACCAAACTATGATTGAATATAGTAAAAATGTTTAGAGATTAAGAATATTCAGGAAAAGTTCTAGCACCTTTATTAAAAGAAAAATAGCATTACAAAACATGCAGTCTGAAAAATGCGCCTATTGTGGAGATTTAACTGAGATGCCATTTCATTGTAATTATTGCAAAGATCCTTTTTGTGCAGAACATAGACTTCCTGAAGAACATCGATGTGTAAAACTCAGTCAGATAAGAGCTGGCAGGTTTGGGGAGAGAAAGGTTATTCGTGACGGTGGACGTAACAAGCCAAATATTTTAAAACGAATTTTTGGCAGATTTTAAAATCAGTACGGACTTTTATCAGGAGAAATTTTTGCTCTTCTTCCCTGATAAATTAAAGCAATAGCAAGTGCAAACATCACCATTCCAGTCAATGGAAAATTTTGTGGTGCTGGCAGGATGAACCAATAATAAATTCCAAAACCAACGGACACAATTGCCTGTGTCCACAATTTTATCCATTTTGGTGCTTTTACCAATCTGCTGATAACTTCTACAACAAAAATTCCGATTACGGGATAAATTGTGTAAAAAAGATAATCAAATACTTCAACGCCCGTATGAGACATATTTTATGATGACAAAGGTATAATTTCTATCTAGTCTTCCAAATGAACCTTAGTTGCTACATTTTTGGCAATTAAAGCCTGAGCATTTTCATATGGAATTGTAGCTATGTCTTCAGTCTTAAAAGGACCATATTTTTCAAGATCTGCGCCGACAATTTCATCTACTTCGTGAAGGAATCTAACAACGATTTTTTTTGTTTTATGGTTTTGTGCCAATGATTCTAAGAATTTTGATTTTCCATTAATTGTTGCAGACACAATCATCTCTGTTCTTTCTTTTTGTTCCTCTTGTGAATCAAGAATGAATTTTTCTTCATCCAGCAGATGGCTTATATCCAAATCAGAAGATTTTGAAATTTTATCTAGTCTAATTTCTATCAATAACGATGTTAATTCTGTAACCATTTCTACCATAGTGTCCTTGATTTTGTTTTCTACTCCATCAAACTCTTGTTTTTGTAAATTTCCAATAAAGTCAGCTAAATTTCTGTAAAAATCTGAATCAATTTCTAAAAGTGAATCGTTTTCAGTTTCGCGTAAAACTGCGTGATGTAGAGAGTGTATATCAATTTGATTTGATTCTGACATTTCTTACCTAATCCTTAAATTGCTAGTGTATTTGTGTTTGATTGAAGAATAAATTGCCATATAAAGTCAGCCACGGTAAAGCCATCCAAGTTACATATTCGTCTGACGAAGTTTTTGCAAGAATTCAGCACGAAGGTATTCAATTCATCGATCTTCAGTTTACAGGGCTTACAGGTCATTTTCATCATACTACAATTTCAGCAAATACCTTTACACCAGAACAAATGAGAGACGGACTGCCAAAATTGGACGGCTCATCAATTGTTGGGTTTACTTCAATAGACGATTCAGATTTACTTTTAAAACCTGATCCAAGTACGTTTGCAGTTATTCCCTGGATGACTGAAAACAAAACAGCTAGGATGCTATGTGATGTTTACTGGGGAGAAGACAGGGGGCGATTGTCAAGAGATCCCAGAGGAATTTCTCAAAAAGCTGAGGAATATCTCAAAACTCAAGGTTATGACAATAGTGCTTGGGGACCAGAAGTCGAATTCTTTGTATTTGATAAGGTGCATTGGGATGTCCTAACACCTTACAAAGGTCAATCCTATTCAATTGAATCTAAAGAAGCTCCATGGAGTCAATCGGGTGACGGATATCCCATGGGTTTGCAGGAAGGATACTATCCTAGCACTCCGTCAGATACTCTTGCACCATTTAGAAACGAATGTGTAAATATTCTCAGCAATAATTTTGGAATTTTGTGTGATAACCATCATCACGAAGTAGCAACGGCCGGACAATGTGAAATTGATATCAAATACGATTACATGACAAATGCTGCGGATGCAGCTCAATCTTACAAATATGTAATTAAAAATGTCGCCCAAAAATACGGAAAAGTTGCAACAATGATGCCAAAACCGATTGCGATGGATGCTGGCTCTGGCATGCACGTCAATGTTAGCCTATGGAAAGGAAAAGAAAACGTATTCTATGATCCTGATGATGAAATCGAATTAAGCCAAACTGGGAGATACTTTTGTGGCGGCATAATCAATCATGCAAAAGCACTTTCTGGAATTTGCAACCCAACAACTAACTCATATCACAGATTAGTTCCAGGATACGAAGCTCCAGCATATATTGCATGGAGTTCTGGAAATCGTTCNGCCATTGTAAGAGTTCCAAAGCATCTCAAAGGAAAACAACATGCAAATCTAAAAAGACTCGAGTTCAGAGCTCCAGATCCCTCATCAAACCCATACCTGGTATTTGCAGCCGTTACAGCAGCTGGAATGGACGGCATTAAGAAAAAAATGGATCCAGGAGAACAGGTTCGCGATGATATTTTCAAGATGACAAAATCGGACAGAGCTAAAAGAGGAATCGGGGTTCTTCCAAAAAGCCTGGGTGAAGCATTAGATGAGCTGGAGAGCGACAGGAAATTCCTCAGTCCCATTTACACTAATGATGTGATTGACAAAATCATAGAATTGGAAAGAAGAGATCAACGCGAGATAGCAATCAGGCCCCATCCGCACGAATTTTATCTATACTTTGATGTTTAGGCTCTGCCAGTCAATTGAAAAATATAGTATAATGAAATAGCCATTAAAGTAAATCCACTTCCCAGAAAAATTACCCTCTTACTTTCAGAAGTTGCAGATCTGTACAGCAGAACCCCGCCCGCAAGACCGACAAACAATACCAATACTCCAACTATCACCCCATCAAAACTTGTGTCAGTGATTAGCGGATGGAAAAATCCCGCAAGTAATGCAAAAAATGCAATCAGGTAAATGTATTTGAATCCAGTAAGTGCTTTAGAAGACAGTTGATTCAATATTTTTCGTAAATATAATTAACAATTAAAGGTTTGAAAAGTTTTCAAAATGATCTTACATCATTCCGCCCATGTCAGGCATGCCGCCCATACCGCCCATACCGCCCATACCAGGTGGCATTCCGCCTTCGCCGCCAGGAGGTCCGCCTGCAGATTTTTGAGTGGCAATAACATCATCGATTCTGAGAATCATGCATGCAGCTTCTGCAGCTGCTGAAATAATTTGAAGTTTAACTGCAAGTGGTTCAATAATATCACTTGATTTCATGTTTGAAACTTTTCCTTTCATCACATCAATTCCGGTCCATTTTTCTCCTTTCTGTTGTTTGGAACGTAAGAGTGTAAGGGTATCAATTGGATCCATTCCTGCATTTTCAGCAAGTGTGATTGGTATTTCTTCTAAAGCATCGGCAAATTTTTCTGCTGCAAGTTGTTCTCTGCCTTCTAAAGATTTAGCCCAGCCTCTGATTTTTGTTGCTGCATATGTCTCAGGAGCACCGCCACCTGCAACAATTTGAGGTTTTAAAATTACATCTTTTACAACCATTAATGCATCATGTACAGAACGTTCAACTTCGTCTACTACCCTTTGTGAGCCTGCGCGAAGAAGTAGCGTTACGGATTTTGGATTTTTGCATCCTTCGACAAATACCCATTTGTCATCTTCGATTTTTCTTTCCTCTACAATTTCAGCAGCACCAAGATCTTTTTCAAAAAGATCATCGAGATTGGTAACTATTCTGGCACCTGTTGCCTTTGCAAGTTTAGTAAGATCACTTTCTTTGATTCTTCTAACAGCTATAATTCCAGCTTTTGCAAGATAGTGCTGAGCCATGTCATCNAATCCCTTTTGACATAAAACCACATTTGCGCCAGAACCAATGACTTTGTCAACCATTGTTTTCAGCATTTTATGTTCTTCATCTAAAAATGCTTTTAGCTGTTGGGGGTTTGAAATGTTAATTTTTGCGTCAGTTTCAGTTTTACTAATTTCTAACGCGGTGTTGATTAATGCAATTTTTGCACCAGTAATTAGTCTGGGCATGCCGCCATGGACAATTTCTTTATCAAGAACAATGCCCTGAATGATGGCTGAATCTTTGATGGAACCGCCTGCTTTCTTTTCTACTTTAATATCATCAATGTCAACTTGAAAGGCTTCACCGTCTTTTTCTGCAACAGCAAGAACTGATTTTACAATAATATCTGCCAGCTGATCAGAGTCCTTTCTAACTAGTTTGGTTTGCATTGAAGTTTTTGCAATTTTATTTAGAATGGTCTTATCATTTGCGGAAATTGTCTCTGCAATTTCTTCAAGATATTCTTTAGCTTTTTTTGCAGCCTTTCTGTAACCGTCTACAATTATTGTCGGATGTACATCTGAATCAATTAATGATTCAGCCTGTGAAAGTAAAGCGCCTGCCAATATGACAGCGGAAGTTGTACCGTCTCCAACTTCATTATCGGTGGTTTTTGAGATTTCGACCAGCATTTTTGCTGCTGGATGCTGCACATCAATTTCTTTTAGGATGGTAGCACCATCATTTGTAATTGTAACGTCTCCTAATGAGTCAACTAGCATTTTATCCATGCCTCTTGGACCAAGGCTGGTATGAACAATTTCGGCAATGATTTTGGCTGCTGCGATGTTGTTCTTTTGGGCTTCTCGTCCTTTAGTTTCAGTGCCGCCCTCTTTTAGTAAAATAACAGGCATAGTGCCTTTTGAAGTTGCCTGCATTCCCATAGATGCCAAAACTCATGAATCCCCTTTTATACCTTCCAGATCAAGATCGGTGATTTTAAAATGATATCGGTGTTTTTAAATTGGGAAAATAAAATTGCAAAATATGGTTAAATCCCAGAACAAGGAATCCTATGATAAAATTTTTACAAATTTAAAAGAGCATCACAAATGGTTTGAAAATTCAATTCCATTAATTGCAAGTGAGAATATCCCCAGTCCTGCAGTTAGGGAAGCAATAATTTCTGATTTTGGAAATCGGTATGCAGAGGGATGGCCTGGAGAAAGGGTCTATGCCGGCTGTGTCTACATTGACGAGGTAGAGTTTGAATGTATGAAATTAGCTAAAAAACTGTTCAAAGCAAAATTTGCGGATGTCAGGCCAATTTCAGGAGTTGTTGCAAACTTGGCAATTTATTCTGCATTTACGAACCCAGGAGACATTATGTTGGCACCGTCAATCCCAGCAGGAGGACATATCTCTCATGGTAAGAAGGAGCATTCTGGAACTGCCGGACTGGTTCACGGATTAGAAATAGAATTCTATCCGTTTGATGCTGAAGAAATGACAATTGATGTAGATAAAACCAAGCAAAAAGTAAAAGATCTCAAAAAAGAAAACCGTGTTCCAAAAATGGCAATGTTTGGCGGATCATTGTTCTTGTTTCCCCATCCTGTCAAAGAATTATCAGATTTTTTGAAGAGTTATGACATGCATATCAATTATGATGCAGCTCATGTTGCAGGGTTGATTGCAGGTGGGAAATTCCAGGATCCTCTACGTGAGGGGGCAGATACAATGACTATGAGTACTCACAAGACTTTGTTTGGTCCTCAAGGAGGACTTGTTTTGGGTTCAGAAGAACATGAGGAAGCTATCAAAAAAGCAACTTTCCCTGGACTAACTAGCAGTCACCATATTCATCATATGGCCGGAAAAGCGGTTGCATTTGCTGAAGCCTTGGAGTTTGGAAAGGATTATGCGATTGAGGTGATCAAGAATGCCAAAATATTTGCAGAAGCCCTGAGTGATCATGGCTTCAAGGTATTAGGAGAAAATAGAGGATTTACACAATCACATCAAATTGCTGTAAATGTTCTAGATTATTCTGATGGTGGAAAGGTGGAAGCTGATTTAGAAAAAGCAAACATCATCGTAAACAGACAACTTATTCCAGGAGATATCAAAGCTGGCAGAAATTATTTCCATCCAGGCGGAATTAGATTAGGAGTTTCTGAAATTACACGATTAGGAATGAAAAAGAATGAGATGCAAGAAATTGCCTCATACATAAAACAAGTCATAATTGACAAAAAGGATCCAAAGAAGATACTTTCAAAAGTCAAAGATTTCAGAAAGGACTATCAAAAAGTCAAGTTTTGTTTTGACAACAAATTGGGCGCTTACGAATATGTCAAGCTAAGATAGATTTACGAATAGTCTGTAAGCAAGGACTGATCTCCCCTACTCTTTCCAAACACTAGTTCAATTTCATCTGACAGGGCATGAATTCTTCCTCTCTGGTATTCTCCAACATCGTATTTCTCAACCAATCTTTTTGCAAGTTTTAGATATTTTTCTACGGAGCCTCTTGTAATTGTAGCAATTAGCTTGTGTCCACAGCCTTGGGTAGTGCAAGTTTGGATAAGCGGCATTCTTCGATATGATGCCCCACAAGCTGTGCACCTGAAACTTTGTCTTGCATAGGCCCTAAGATTTCCCATCAAGTCTGGAACCAAATGTGTTGAAATCACATTTGAAACAAGTTCTGAGGGATTTACAACGTCGATTAGTTCAGCATTCCTAACTTGCATATCAAATTTGTCAAGCATGGAACCGAGTGTGGAATATGCACTCCTCGACTTTGACGTGGTAAGGGATGAAGTGGGATGCGTAAAATGGTAGTCATAAAATTGTCTTTCGGTGTCAAGACGTGATTTGATAATTTCTACGGATGATACATCCGATGCTTTAATTTCCTTGAATGTGGATTCAAAGAATTCCAGAGGCAGGATTTTTGTGACTTCAAGGTTGTGTGCCTGAGGTTGTGATTCATGTGGTAAAACATGGGGCTGAATTAACAACGGTGCATCCATCAACCCACCAATTCTGTCAGAAAGAAACTGCCTGGAGAAATTTAGAAGGCTATCCATCAGAAGCATTACTGAATCAGCATCTCCGTCAGCATCCCTCCTCTTAGCAGAATGCCAGTTTGGAGTTGCAAAACAAACATGTGTTTCGGTATATCCTATGATCCGTCCTACTATTCCTACAGATGTGTGGGGAGCCAAACCAATTATCAGATGTCCGATTAATTCCTCAGAATTTTTTACATTATAAAATGAAGATTTGCCGTAGAATTTCTCCAATAGAACGTCAATGTATTTGCATATAGAAACCAAATACTTGCCGCTTTCATATGGGATGACAACATCCTGCATTCGAAGTTCAACAGTTTGATCTACAGATTCAAGTGCCTTGCCATCAATGTCATGAGAATATCCAAGGGATTTTAATTTCTCAACGGATGTTCCAATCCATGATGGTTTGAACTGCGTCAGTGGGGAATTTGTCGCATCAAATCTAACTGTCCCGTCTTTGAAAGTTGTCAATCCAAAGTTTTGCCTTACAAGCCCTTTTTCAAGAGGTTCTGCAATCTTGTCTTGATTGATTAGCACCTTAACTCCCTTGAACGGTTCCTTTGCACGAATCCCCATCTTTTCCTGCGCTAAAAGCAATCTAGTCTTGAGAGAAAATGGCTGGTGGGAATGGGTTGGAGCTTTTCGCTTACATTTTTCACAAAATGGTTCCTTGAGCATATCTCTACAATTGGAACATCTGAAAGTAATCGTGGTCTTTGTCCCACAAATGGAGCATTTTATGCTGATTGATGGCTGATTACACGTAGTACAAAATCTGTTGTAAAGATCAGTGAAAAAGTTCTCAGTTCTGGACGCTTTAAGAAGATCTCGTGTAGGTCCGCCCTGCTCGCCAATGGGAAATAACACATGGGTTGGGGGCTTCATTTGTCTAGGAGCTGCCTTTTCAGGTCTTCCTATTCTGACTCCGATGGTTGTTGAAAATTTATTGTTAATTTGAATTCCCGATGACTCTGTCAAAATTTTTGGTACGGATAAATCAGTGATCGTTGGTTTTTCTCTAAACAGCAAGTTAAAGAAAATTTTTGCCTCCTGGTGTTCTAAGATCAGTGTTTCGTTTTCAACTTTATGGGGAGTCCCCAGGTTTTCAAGTATTTTCTTTGCTTGGATTGGATATTCAATTGATGTTTCATTGACTTTTTTTGGTTCTAAAAGTTTGAGAAGATCATCGGATGAAATTTTGTCCCAGAAATACAAATAATGCGGATGGAGTGGGAATTTAAAATCAAGGGAAATTTTTAGAGCTTCATCTATTGTAGGTGTTCTACTCAAAAATTGATTTAGATACTGATCATTTGGTTCGTGTTTTTGAATTTTTTGCTTTAATTCCTCTATCCAAAATTCTTCGACATAGGCTGAAGGAACTAGTTGGGCATTGTTTTCAAGAAAATCTCCAAATGAAATTAGAATGTCCCCAAGATGCAGAATTTTTTCTATTTCATTTTTAATTTCCAATCCATGTTTGACATCTCGAATTTTTACAACGCTTCCATCATTGAGGCGAACTGTCGGAGTATCAATTGAATCAACAAAGGCCACCGTCGCCCCTTTTCCTGGAATGTCTATTTTGATTTGTGTTCCCACAGCTACCGTATGATCGAGGATTTCAGCAATAACTGGATGAATTCCTACAGCTGCAAAGCCCGTGTTGCATGCCCGCCCATACCTTAAACGAAATCCGCCTAATTTGTTAGGCATGGATAAAACTGATCTGCCGGTGATCACCTCACGCATTCTTTTAGCAGCTGCATCCTCTTGATTATCACCAGTCTGAACGGCTCCTTTAAGATCATTGAGCCATTCCCATCCATCTAGATTGTACAATTCAATTCTTTTGAGGAGTTTCTTTGATCTTCCGATCAGTCCGTCATTTAAGACACGTAGGGCGCCTCCCCTAACCCGGTCGGTCTTGATTCTAACCATAGATTTGTGGTTGACTACTTCATATGGGTCTGTATCAACGCCTGCTAATTCTACGGGAAGATTGCGAATGACATGTTCAATGTCCTCATCTAAGATATGAAACTGAAAACTGCTTGCTTCTCTCTCATAGATTCGTAATTCCTCAACAAACCTACCTGTTTCGTCATCAAATGAGTTAGCTTGAAATTTTGATAGGCCCGCTATTTTTCTAACATGATCTGCAATTAACAAAGTAACTGCAGATTCTGTTCCCCCTGCTGAACGCATCGGTCCTGCAATTGAAACAGATAGGTATTCAGTGCCGTCTTTATTTTTCTTTATCTTTACTTCGCTGATTCCTTGCAGTGGTGCAATAGTGACTCCTTCCGTAATTATTGCCAAGCCTACACGTACTGCAAGATCCAGCTTGTCTTCCAAAGTGGCATCTGGGAGACAGTATTTGCCCAAAGCAATCTCCTTTGCTAAAATTAATGCAGAAAGTTCTTTTCCATTAATTTTTAAAATTTCTCTCAGGGGATCTGCAATGTCAATTTCGTGCATTTTTGCAACTCTGTCTGCTAAATCAAATGCGATTTTAGGCTCAACAATACCCGAAGAGTCGGCTAGAGTAGATTTTGCTGATGCTGCATGCTCGAATATTCTGTATGTCTCGTTTGAAAGACCAGTGTAGTAATCCAGATAGAAATCTGGCATCTTGATATCACTAATTCGAGAGATTGCATCGTTTTCAGACATAATACGTCCTCCACTATCTTCTTTGAATTGCTTTTGCTATTTCTTCGAGTTTTTTGATGCTTCCCCCCTTTTCAAGAAAAGTTCCAATGACTAATGCATCCGCTCCGGCTTTAACCAAACTTTGAGCGGTTTTTACATCTTTGATGCCTCCACCCACTATCAAAAATCCATTAAATGCATGTCTGACAGTTTTTACCATTTCAGGAGTAACACTGGTTTTTGCACCAGAGCCTGCCTCCAAATAAACAAACCTCATGCCAAGAAACTGGGCAGCTAGAGCGTATGCTGCAGCAATTTTTGGTTTTTCAAACGGAATTCCCCTTGCTGAACCGACAAACCATGCTGATGTTCCATCTCCTATTACCAAATAGGCAGTTGGAAGTGGTTCTAATCCAAATTTTAAGACACTTGGAGCGCCCAAAGCCTGTGCCTGGGTGATAAAATATGGATTTTCAGAATTCATTAACGAGCTAAACAATATTGCATCTGCATCAGGCACAACACCTGTGACATTGCCTGGAAATAGAATAATCGGAATTTTTAGACCTTTTTTAATGCCTTTGACAACTTGCGACATCTCAATTTGATCAGTTGCTGACGAGCCTCCAACCAGAATTGCCGAGGCTCCAATCTTTTCAACATCTTTTGCAAGTTTGCTTGATGCCTCTAAATTGGATACTTCTGAATCAATTAACACGAACAGCAACGCATTTTTCTTTTTTAATTCTGATTTTAGGAACGATTCAACTTTGTTTCCAACCATAGAATGGGTTCGTACATGTCGCTTTAAAGTTTAATTGGAATGCAGTATACAGATTTGTATAGCTATGGACAAGTTAGAACAATCCAATTTTAATAACATTATTCGTAAAATTATCAAAAAATCACTGTTTACAGAGCGACAAGTTGAAATTATTTTAAATCAGAAAGATCTTCTTGAATCCAATTTTTCCATAAGTAAAGGTGCGTATTACAGGCAGGTTGGGCAATCCAGAGACAAATTAATGGGATTATTCTACTCCATCATACTTTTTCGTGGTTTAGGCATACTTTTGCCAGATGATATAGATGTGATATCAAAGCTTTCCGAACAGATTAGTGTGATTAATGATAGTGATATTTTTCCTGAAAGAGAAGATGAGGTGATTGATGTGATTGATAGGCTCATTCGTCAGGCATGTAATATGTGATGTATGTGATTGCCTGAGAATACATCAAATCAAACTGTATGTGACAATATGTGTGAGATTGTCAATCTAAAGTGTGAAATAATATTGCTCAATCACGATAAATCACGTTGCAGGCATAGAAGTTGTGATGTTGGTAGAAATTCCTGAACCTGAAGTGATTTTAGGTGTGATTCTGGCATTTGTTATCGGTATTGTGGGTTTGTATACCTACATCAAAATACGTCCGCTTGTAAAAACTAGAACGGATGGATTTGATCCCTCACAGGCTGAACGTTTAGAATATTATGAAAGACAGTTAATTGATATGAAAATACGCCTAGATTCATTAGAAATTCAAGGAATTGAGCAAAAAGTAGAGGATCCTAATCTTGAATTAAAACAATTCTTAGAAAAATTAGCAAATAATGAGGTTCAAGAAAAACCAATCGAGATTGCCAGTAAAGTAAAAGTCATACCTGAAAAAGAAAATTCTACGCCTAATATTCAAAACATCATACCCACAAATCCAATTAATTATGTGTTGCATCTAATCACAACCAAAGACATGACATCACGTGATATCCAAATCACATTAAAGAAAAGTAGAGAACATACTTCACGCCTGATGAAAAAGATGTTTGAAGAGGGATATGTTCAAAGGAATACAGATTCAAAACCTTATACTTACTCAATTACTGAAAAGGGAATTGCAAAAGTAGAACAAACAGACAACAATCTCTTAATACAGTAAGATATTTCTGGATTTTTTAGTAGTAAATTTATTGAATTCTTTGTTGATTTAAATGAAAATATGTATCTTTTATAATAAATCTAGAATTAGATAATTTAATAAATTATATATATTATTAAATTATAATAGTAATATGTCTGTTCAAGAAAATGAAGTTTTAGTAAAAATTACTTCTGCTGGAACAATATCAATCCCAAAACAGTTTAGAAAGTATATGGATCTTCAAAAAGGCGAATATGTCAAAGTAATTCTTGGAAAAGATCGATTATTGGTAAGAAAAGTAACTATTTCTTAATTGACGGTTGTTGTTTTTGGGCTATTTTGATGGATTGGTATGTCCATTCTCGGCCAGTTCTAGTCCTATTTACCCTGCCTTTTGCAGCAAATCGTGACAAGTATGTGGAAATAATACTTAGTTTCACAGGTTCGTTGTATTCGTCCTCATATTTCTCAAGAATGTTTGTAGAGGTAAATTTGCCCATTGGGAAGAATTTATCAACAATATTCCAAATTTTAGAGCCTATCGAATCCATGTTTATTGGTGCTTGTTCCTCCTCAATATTCATCAAGTCCATCATTTCAAATATTTTGAGAATTTTGTCCCTGGTAACATTGCCCTCTACCTTGATGTCGTATCGTGCACCATCAGAGTCTTCCATATCTATTCGAATACGTTTGTTAGCCATCTTTGAGATCTAATTGATCAGAGGTTAACAGTTCAAATGATCCCAGAATATTTGTTAACTAAGTAGTTTGTTAACATTGACTGCCTGGGCCACGCCTAGGGTGTTTTTTGTTATTAACAACTAATCTTCAATCAGGCCCCTAAATAGAGAGGTTTTCATGCCTGGAATGGAAATAAGGGGGTTAGATTTGAGATATTCACAGTGTTAACATCCATCTTAACGCCTGGAATGGAAATAAAGGGGTCAAAATGGGTTTTTTTAGACATTTCTTAACACCAAATTAACAGTTCTGTTAACCCACACCTAACTCAGGATTAAACCCACACACCAATATTTCCACTCTATCTTTTTCTTTAATTTTTTTTAATAGAAAATCTAAAACTAACTAAAAATAATTCATTACAAACTAAACTACAACTACTATTCTATACTATACTCTCTTAATTCAGATGAAGTTATGTTAGCATTGGAAAGAAATGAAGGTGTGTGAGTATGTCTGATCCGATAGATGACCTGCTTGATGCAGCTGAATCTGGAAAATCAATAATTAAAAATCGAGAGATTCTTCATTTTACATATATTCCAGAAATTATCTTGCATAGGAAATCTGAACAGGAACAGGTTACACAGTCTCTGCTGCCAATTCTAAAACAATCAAGACCGTCAAACCTCTTGGTATATGGAAAACCTGGAACAGGCAAAACCCTGGTTGTAAAAAAAGTACTATCCAAAATCCAAGAAAGAGTTGAGAAATCAAACTTTCCAATAAAACTCGTGTATTCCAATTCAAAAAACGAGACAACATTGTACGGATTGTTGGTCAGTCTAGGCAGGCAATTGGACCTAAACGAGAAGGAATTGCCCACAACCGGACTTGCCATCAGCGAGGTCTTCAAAAGACTGCTAAACAAAATTGACGAAGGAAAACTCAACGCAATTTTCGTAATTGATGAAATTGATTATCTTGCCCAACTGGTGGCAAAAACTGGCAAAGACATCCTCTATCAGCTCACAAGAGCAAACGAGCAACTAAAGGAAGGCTCTCTAACCATGGTGGGAATATCAAACGATTTGACATTTAAAGAAAAGCTTGATCCTAGGGTAATCAGCAGTTTGGGCGAAGAGGAGATTGTATTTACAAACTATAATGTTGAACAGATTAAAAAAATTCTCGAGGAGAGAATCGTCGAATCTTTTATCGAAAACTCCGTAGAGGAGCCAGCTTTGAATCTCTGTGCTGCCCTTGCAGGGGGAGAACACGGCGATGCCAGAAGGGCTATTGATTTACTCCGTGTTTCTGGCGAACTTGCCGAGAGGCAACAATCTGACAAAGTCACAA
>BS_KBA_SWE02_21mDRAFT_10000131_pt1 | contig 25550 bp, 15 predicted proteins | sample BalSeasSWE02_21m_FD_9196 | JGI IMG/M metagenome (IMG submission 9196)
ATGACAGCTCAATTCCGGTGTTTTCGGATTTTCCAACAACAATTACTACAGCACCTGGTTTAGAATTTGTTTTTGAAGGAACAATTTCTGATGATAGCGGTATTTCAAATGTAAATATTAAATACGATAATTGGTATATAGATAAATATATTGAATTTGACAATCCTCCTAAAGAGTACAAGTTAAAGTATAAATTTTTAGTGCCAGCCGACGAATTACCTGACACCTCGCATTCTATAAAAGTTTCAGCTACAGACGTTGCAGGAAATACGACAACCTATGATGTTGCTGTTAATTTAGACTATGATATAATTAATCCTGAAGTGTCAATCACTTCTCCAATAAATGGGACTTCTTATTTGTCTGGAGACATTGTTGAGTTGAATATTGATTTTTCAGATGACAAAGCACTTGATTCTATAATGGTTATTAGTGAAGTTTTAGGCTATGAAGTAAAAATGAAAATGCCTGAAAATACAACTATGTATAACTTTAATAGTTCAATTGATATTCCTGCAACTGGTGTTGAAGGAGCAGTACAATTTGAAGTAATTGCCATTGATAAAACAGGTAACAGCACTAAAAAATATTCTACAATTATAGTTGGAGAAAAAGATATCATATATAATATGTATGCTGTTGGTGGTTCAATGTGGTGGGAATGGGATCAAACCAAAGCTACTCAAATGTGGAAAAACCCAGAGGATGAAGACTGGTTTGTGTTAGAATTTTACTATTGGGAAGGATATGATATTAAATTTATTGGACAGTTAGATTGGGGACCAAATAACTGGGGAACTGATCCAAACGATAGTTCTAAAATAATAAACTCAGAAGATAGTGGAACCATTGGATTTCCTGATGGAGATGGTTATTATCACGTAGAATTTAACCCATATACGTTGGAATACACTTATAAAAAAATGGTAGTTGATGTTGAAGTAAAAGAAAATATGTACCTAATGGGTAATGGTTTTGTAGGGTCAGATTTAGATTGGGATCCTGCCGATGCCATTCCAATGGATAAAGATAGTTGGGGAAATCCATATGTATTTACATCTTGGATCGAAATTTCCGAAGAGACATCACTTAAATTTATTGGACAAACAGACGGATGGGGACCATTTGATTGTGGGTTTGAAGTAGGTGGAGAAACAACATTTCCTGTGAATTATGTTAAATGTAAAGCAGGTGATGGTTCAAGTGATATGAAATTTATTGGTCAAGCAGGTTGGTACTGGATAACGTTTGATTATTTCTTACTTAGAGCTACAATTCATGAGTATAATGAGTAGTTTAGTTTGTTAAAGTTCTATTTTGCTTAGAGGGACTTTCTTCTTCTAAGCAATAGAATAACCAAACTTAAATTAATTTTCAATTATAAAAAAAAATATAAAACAATGAAAACATTCATTCCTTATATATTGGGCTTATTATTGCTAGTAGCAAGCCCCAGTTATGCTCAACAAAAAACAATATCAGGTACAGTTTCTGCTGATGACGAACCTATTCCTGGCGTATCAGTCCTTGTAAAAGGAACTTCAATAGGTGTTATAACCGATTTTGATGGAAATTTTACAATTTCAGCCAAAAATACCGATGTTTTACTTTTTTCATATGTCGGTTACATTACAAAAGAGGTTTTAGTAGATAATCAGACCACAATTAATGTAACTCTTGAGGCAAGCCTTGAACAGCTGGACGAAGTAGTGTTAATTGGTTATGGTTCTGTAAGAAAGAAAGATTTAACAAGTGCAATTTCAACTGTTAAGGGGGAAGAACTATCAAAGAGAGTTGTTACAAATATACAAGATGCATTGGCTGGCCAATTGCCGGGTGTACAAGTTTCATCTAATGGAGGACAGCCTGGTTCAGAGTCAACAATAACAATTCGTGGTATTTCAACATTGAGTAATAATTCGCCGCTATACGTGGTGGATGATGTTCCTTTAGAAGATATTAACTTTTTATCACCTCAAGACATTGAAAGTGTTCAGGTATTAAAAGATGCATCTGCATCTGCAATTTTTGGTTCTCGTGCTTCAAATGGTGTTATTATTATTAGAACAAAGCAGGCCAAAACAAATAAAGTAAACATCTCTTTTGATGCCTATGGAGGTCTACAAACAATTGCCAAAGAGCCCAACTTAGCGGGTGCTACGGAATATGCGAATATTATTAATACAGCAAGATTAAATGATGGAAAAAGCATTATATATGACGATCCAGAATCATTTGGACAAGGAACAAATTGGTGGAATGAATTAACCCAAACCGCTCCAATATACGATGCAAACTTATCGGTATCTAAGGCGACGGAAGATATTTCTATATCATCAGGGTTCTCATATCAGTCGCAAGATGGGATCCTTAAAGGAAGTGATTTTAATAAATGGAGTGTTAGATTAAACACTAAATATAATATTAGAGAGAATGTAACCATTGGCGAAAATTTCACTTTTGCAAAATCAAACACTAAAAATGGTCCAAATTCAGTTTGGGACGCACATCGTTTGGAGCCTGTAACAAGTCCATATCTACCAGATTATGAACAAGAAGGGTTAAATGAGTTTAGTATATTTTCCCCAACAATTACCGATGTTCCTAATGCATTAGGTCAATTGGCTAGAAGTTTTGATGATTCAATGCATACTAGAGTTATAGGTAATTTTTATGTGAACTGGGAAATTATAGAGGGGTTATCATTTAAATCTCAGTACAGTATTTATTCAAGTAATTGGGAAAATAATTGGTTTGCACCAGATTATTATATTGAAGAAACTGATAAGCAAGTGGTTAATTCAGTTGGAAGAACCCATAACAATAAAATTAATACAACATGGAACAATACCGTAACCTATACCAAAGAGTTTGGAGATCATAATTTAACGGCCTTGGCGGGTAATATTATTGAAGCACAAGAGCATAAAACTCTTAGTGGTCAAGGCGAAAACACACCTAGTAATCATCCGGATTTGCGATATCTAGACGCTGCTACTGAAGCCTATTTTACTTCTGGAAACACAGAAAAGTATAACTTAATTTCATACATAGCACGTGCTAATTATTCATTTAAAAATAAATATTTGCTAACGGCTACGGTAAGAGCCGATGGATCATCTTTATTTCCAGAAGGAAATAAATGGGGTGTTTTCCCTTCGGTTTCTGCAGGTTGGGTAGTTTCAGATGAGGATTTCATGGAAAATGTTAGTTGGGTTAGCTTTTTGAAAGCTCGTTTAGGATGGGGTCAAATTGGTAATGATAATAGAAATTCTATTCCGGTTGATGCCAGACTTACAACTATTGGAACTGAATATTATACTTCAGGCTCAGATCAAAATATATTAATTGGAACTGGCCCAGACAATGTTGGTAATCCAAGCATTAAATGGGAAACAGTTGAAGATTTAAACTTTGGGATTGACTTTGCATTGTTTGAAAATAAATTGAATATGAATTTTGATATTTTTAAAAGAACTACTCGTGATATGTTAATGGCAAAAAGTATACCGGCATATTTGGGTTCTGGATACGATGCGCAATGGTCAAATGTAGGGAGCTTTGAAACAAAAGGTTTCGATTTAGGGGTTACCTATAAAAATCAATTTAATAAACTTAAAACGGCTTTCACATTAAACCTATCTCATTACAAAGCGACAGCTACAGAATTGGCAGATGGTGAAGCAATCTGGGATGGAAATCATCAAAGACTTGACGATTTAGGATATACTGCAGAAGGTGAAACACCTGGCTCATTCTATGGGTATGTCACCGATGGGATTTTTCAAAACAAAACAGAAATTAATAGTCATTCAGATGAATTTGGAAACATTATTCAACCCTCTGCGCAGCCTGGAGATTTTAGGTTTAAAGATTTAAATGGAGATGGACAATTAACCGATCAAGATAGAACTATTATTGGAGACCCTACGCCTGACCTTTCATACGGGTTAACCTTAAAATTTGAATACACCAATTTTGATTTAAGTTTATTATTTACAGGTAAATACGGAAATGATATGTTGAATGCTGCAAACCCATATTTAATGAGTGGAAGTGGAAATTACAACTCATATGCAGGTCTATTAGATAAAGCATGGGATGGAGAAGGATCAACAAATTCACAACCTCGATTGTCTAACGATGATCCAAATCAAAATTTTAGATATTCAGATTATTATATTGAAGATGGTTCATTTTTTAGATTAACCAATTTGCAATTTGGATATAAATTATCTGATAACATAATTGAAAACAACGGTTTAAGTAAAGCTCGTTTTTATATTAGCGGCGAAAATTTATTTACTGTAACATCGTTTAGTGGTTTAGATCCAGATATTGGAGGCCGTTCAACTTTAAGTGGTGTTGATTGGGGCCATTATCCTTTACCAAGAATAATAAATATAGGTATAAACTTAGCCTTTTAATTTTAAAAATAAATACAATGAAAAACATAAAATATTTATTATTTATTTTAATTAGTTTGAACTTTATGTCTTGTTCAGATTATATTGATAATGAGATTACTGGAAAACAAAATTTAGATAATTACTATTCTAATTATAGTGAATGTGATAAAGCCCTTATAGGATGTTATGCTTCTTTAAGCCCTCAAGATTGGTGGGAGACAGATTTCTTTTGGTTGGTAGGTGATGTTTGTTCTGATGATGCTTTCAAAGGAAATACAAATGAAGGAGATCAAAGAGATTTTGGAAATTTGGCAAATTTTAATATCACACCATCAAATGAGTGGTTAGATAGTAAATGGAGATATACTTACCAAGGTATTTTTAGATGTAATCTTGCCATAACAAGAATTCCAGATGCACCTATTTCTGTTGAGCAAATTGAATTATTAGTGGCGGAAGCTAAATTTTTAAGAGCAGTTTATTATTTCGAATTGGTGAAAAATTGGGGAGGAGTACCATTGTTGACTGAGCCTATCTCTGTAAGCCAAGCAAACCTGTCAAGGTCTACCGAGGCTGAAATTTGGATTCAAATTGAAAAGGATTTAACTGAGTCTAAAGAGTTTTTACCACTTAAATCACAAGTTGTGGCTTCTAATATTGGTAGAGCAACAAAGGGAGCGGCTTATGCATACTTGGCTAAAGCAGCGATTTATCAGTTGAAATATATAGATGCACAAGATTGGGCAAATGAAGTAATAAAGACCAATGAATATAATTTAAATGATGATTTTGGAAATGTTTGGAGTGTTTCAAATCCAAATGGAAATGGTTCAATTTTTGAAATTCAAAATTCTTATAATGAATTATATGATTCGGGAAGTGCTTTATGTGTTTTATCGAGAAGTAGAGCCGACGGTGGATGGGGATTCTGCACTCCAAGTAGTAATTTAGATAATTTCATGGGAGATGACCCTAGACGTGATTATACAATTATAAAGCAAGGTGATTATGTAGATGAGGAGCATCCTTCTTACGATACAGATCCAACACAAAATATGACAGGAAGAATTAATAGAAAATATTATTTATCCATGGATGAACGCCCTGAAAAGTCAGAGCATACCCGCTCCCCACTAAACCATATTTTATTGAGATATGCTGATTTATTGTTAATTCATGCAGAGGCTGCTTATCATAATGGGGATGAAAGTGTTGCTTTAAGTTCATTAAATAAAGTTAGAAACAGAGTTGGCTTAAATGCTGTGTGGCAACAGGCCAACAATTAATCGATGCTATTTTTAATGAAAGAAGAATGGAACTGGCAATGGAAGGGCATCGCTATTATGATTTAAAAAGAAGCAGCAGATTATCTGATGCAATGGCAAGTTTTTTAAATTATAATATAAATGAAAGTACAGACCAATATGATGCTGGAAATGATGAAGGAAAGTATTACAATGCAGCAATTCATTCTTTATTCCCAATTCCACAATCTGAAATTAATCTTTCACAAGGTAAAATAACACAAAACCCAGGTTATTAATAAATTTAAATAAAGCTCTTAATTATTCACTAATTAAGAGCTTTAAATAGGTGAACAAACAGAGTTTAAATATCTTTTTGTTGGCTGTATTTAAAATGAAAATGATGAAAAAAAATAAAATGTATCCTATTTTTGCTATAGCATTATTAGTGCTGTTTAACAATGCTTCTTGCAATGATTCTACTAGCGACGATGATTCGGGAGGAGGTAATCCACCGGCTATAGATTATTTGGAAATAACATTGAAACCAAGCAATATAAATCAAACGATACATAGTTTTGGAGCTTCAGATGCTTGGAGCACACAATTTGTAGGCAAAAATTGGCCTTTAAGTAAAAGAAATCAAATTGCAGATTATCTTTTTAGTCAAGAATTAGATGGCGAAGGTAAACCAAAGGGAATAGGCCTAAGTACATGGCGTTTTAATATTGGTGGAGGAAGTGCTTACCAAGGAAATAGTAGTGGAATTGATGATGAATGGCGAAGAGCTGAATCATTTTTAACATCAACAGGGTATAATTGGAACGCCCAGCAAGGACAACGTTGGTTTTTAACAGCTGCTAAAACAAGAGGTGTTAACGAATTTACAGCATTCTCAAATAGTCCACCCACAGTTTTAACAAAAAATGGAAAAGCGTATTCATCAGGAGGTTCTTCTGCAAATATCGATGAAAGTAACTATGCTGGTTATGCAGATTTTTTGACGAGTGTTGTTGAAAATATCAAAGAGAAAGACGGCATAGCATTTAATTATATATCACCTTTTAATGAACCACAATGGGATTGGAAAGGTGGTCAAGAAGGTTCTCCATGGCTAAATACTGAAATCGCTGCTATCACTAGAATTTTGGATACGAAAATTGAAGGAAAAAGTATAAATACTAAAATTGAAATTGCAGAATCAGGTCAATTGAATTATTTATATGAAGATTCAAACAAAGCAGGAAGGGCATCTCATATTCAGGAATTTTTTGGGATTGGCTCGCCTAATTATATTGGTAATTTATCAAATATAGCACACAAAATTTGTGGCCATAGTTATTATACAACCTATGGAACTTCAACTTTAATTGATGTCCGTGAAAAAGTGAAAAACAAAATTCAGCAGACCAATTCTTCCTTGGAGTTTTGGATGTCTGAATATTGTCTGCTAGAAGATAATGCTGAGATAAAAGGCAATGGCAGAGATTTAGGTATTGATCCTGCACTCTATTTAGCCAGAGTAATTCATACTGATTTAGCAGTGGCAAACGCAAGTTCTTGGCAGTGGTGGTTGGCTGTTAGCCCTTACGATTACAAAGATGGCTTGGTTTATATAGATAACAATAAAAATGATGGAGAGGTCTTTGATTCAAAAATGCTTTGGGCATTGGGTAACTATTCATTTTTTATTAAAGAAGGGTATCAGCGGATAGATTTAAACAGGTCAGACAATCAAACTATAGAACAATCTATAAACGGTTTATTGGTTTCTGCGTATAAAAAACCTGATAACTCAAAATATGTAGCTGTATTTGTGAATCAACGTACCATTCAAATTCCTATAAAAATTAAGGTTGAAGGGGAAAGTTCCTTTACTTCTAAATTATATCAAACATCAGCTTTAGCTAATGACGATTTAGCTTCAAAAGGAAGTGTTTCAAACAACGATGTATTTAATATTCCTCCGAGAAGTATACTAACTGTTGTAATTGAATAATATGCAATTAAAAATTAAATTTAATAGTAGAATTATATCTATTTTTCTGTTTTCAGTTGTTATAGTTAGTTGTAATTTAAATATAAAAAAGGGGCAAACATTGCAAAATACAAGTCGTTTAGACTCGTTATTCAATGCTGCTGTAATAAATGAAGAGATTCCAGGAGCGGTTATTTATTTAACGAAAAATAAAAGTGAGATCTATCATAAAGCGTATGGTTTTAGTGATTTAGAGAATAAAGCACCCTTAAAAGAGGAGGCTATTTTCAGAATGGCTTCTATGACCAAGGGATTAACTGCAGTAGCTGTTCTCCAGTTGATTGAAAAAGGCTTATTAGACTTAGATGATAAGGTGAGTAAATTTATTCCAGAGTTTAGAGATCCTCAAATTTTAGTTGCTATTTTACCCGATTCAACATTTACATCAATTCCAGCAGAAAGCGAAATTACAATTCAACAGTTGCTAACACATACTTCGGGAATTGGCTATGGGTTTCAAGATGATAAATACAATGCTTTAGTTATTAAAAATAAGATAAGTGAAGGATTTTGTGAAGACGAGAGAACTTCATTAGAAAATACTAAAAAAATAGCGAAGTTGCCATTGTTGGAAAACCCNGGCAAAAGAAATATTTACAGTATGAGTTATGATGTTTTGAGCACTGTTATTGAATTAGTTTCAGGGTTGAGATACGATGAATATATACAACAACATATTCTAACTCCCTTAGAAATGGATAGTAGTTATTTTATTGTTCCTTTTTCAGAAAGAGAGAAGTTGGTTAAAGTCTATCAACCAACTGAAGACAAAAATAGCTTAATGCTAACTACGTATAACGATATTAATTATCCAATTATTGATAATAAACAATTCTTTTCTGGTGGTGCAGATTTATGCAGTACTGCCATAGATTACACCAAGTTTGTCCATATGATTACCAATAAAGGGATGCACAAAAACAAACAAATACTAGGAGGGAATTATATAGCAATGATGTTGCGTAAACAAACAAATTTGGAAGATGGTGATGCCGATCAGGGATATGCAGCCTGGGTAACAAATGAAATAGGGGCAGAAAAAGGCCCTATGAGTCTAGGGTCTTATGGATTTGGGGGCTTTTTTGATACCTATACTTGGACCGACCCGAAAAAGAATTTCACCGCAACATTATTACTGCAAATGTATCCTACAAATGCACACAATATCCATAGAAAATACCAGGAAATTGTTTACGATATTATAGATGAATTATAAAAAGAAATGAAAATGAAAATTCAATATTTAGTCCTTTTTTTACTGGTTTTAGGTTCTTGTAATAACAATCATAAATATGTTGATGTCCCTTTTGAAGAAAAGGAAATTAATGATTGGGAAAACCCGGAAGTTTTTGGAATAAATAAAGAAGCGCCAAGAGCCTATTTTATCCCTTATCTTAAAGATGAAGATGTAATTAAAGATGATGCTAAAAACTCGTCTTTTTATACTTCTTTAAATGGAGAATGGGAATTTAATTTGGTTACAAAACCTAATGACAGACCATTTTATTTTTTTAAAGAAGATTATGATACTTCAGATTGGAAAAAAATAAAGGTTCCTGCAAACTGGGAGCTTGAAGGATTCGATGTGCCTATTTACACGAATGTAAAATATCCTCACGAAAAGACACCTCCAAAAATTCAAGACCATTACAATCCCGTAGGTTCTTATAGAACATATTTTAATGTAGAAAATTCAGATTTAGAAAAAGAAGTATTCTTGCATTTTGGAGCTGTAAGTTCGGCGATGTACGTTTGGGTAAATGGAGAAAAAGTGGGGTATAGCCAAGGCAGCAAAACACCTGCAGAATTTAATATTAGCAAATATCTGAAAAAAGGTAGAAACTTACTTGCTGTGGAAGTATATCGTTGGAGTGATGGAAGCTATTTGGAAGATCAGGATTTTTGGAGATTGAGCGGAATTACAAGAGATGTTTATTTGTTGAAAAGAGAAAAAACGCATATCAAAGATTTTTGGTCAAAAGCCAATTTGGAGAATAATTATCAAGATGGAAAGTTCAGCCTAACCATTGACTTAGAAAGCACCAATAAAGGTAATTATGTTATTGAAACTGTGCTGATGGATGCCGATAAAAATGAAGTTTATTCAGAAGATCAAAATGTTTCCTTAATTGAAAATAAAGCAACCATTAAATTTGAAAGACTAATATCAAATCCAAAAAAATGGAATGCTGAAAATCCATACCTCTACAATCTTATCATTCGTTTAAAAAATGAAGATGGAACCCTAATAGAAGCTGTAGGTTCAGAAGTTGGTTTTAGAAGTGTTGAAATAGCTAATGGACAACTTTTAATTAATGGAAAAGCTATTTATATGAAAGGTGTGAATCTTCATGAACACGATGACCGAAATGGTCATTATATGGATGAAGAAACCATGATAGAGGATATTAAAACAATGAAAATGTTTAATATCAATGCAGTTCGTACCTCTCACTATCCACAGCCAGAATTGTTCTATAAATTGTGCAATAGATACGGGTTGTATTTGGTTGATGAAGCAAATATAGAATCGCACGGAATGGGGGCTTCACATCAAGGAAGTTTCGATACAATCATGCACGTAGCTTATAGACCTGAATGGGAAAAGGCACATATGGATAGAATTAAAAGTGCCGTTGAGAGAGATAAGAATCATCCTTCAGTAATTATTTGGTCTATGGGAAATGAATGTGGAAATGGACCTGTGTTTTTTAAGGCTTATGAATGGATTAAAAATAGAGACCAATCGCGTTTTGTTATGTTTGAGCAGGCGGGGCTAGAAAGCAATACAGATATTGTAGGTCCTATGTATGCGAGTATTGAGACGCTGGAAGAATACGCCCAAAACTATTCAGATAGACCTTTTATTTTATGTGAATATGCCCACGCAATGGGAAATAGTGTAGGAAACTTTAAAGAATATTGGGATATGATGAAGAAATATCCTGTATTACAAGGAGGTTTTATTTGGGATTGGGTAGACCAAGGATTGATTAAAACGACAGAAGAAGGAGAGGAATATTGGGCTTACGGAGGAGATTTTGGACCAAAAGATGTGCCTTCTGATGGTAACTTTTGTTTGAATGGATTGGTAGACCCAGATAGAAAACCAAAGCCTTCTTTATACGAAGTAAAAAAAGTACATCAAAGCATTCAGTTTGAATCTCTTGATTTAGCAGCTGGGAAATTCAAAATATCAAATGAGTTTGATTTTACAAACTTGGATACATTTAATTTTAATTGGGAGTTAATGGCTGATGGAACTTCTATTGCAACAGGGAGTTTTAATAAAATAAACATTGAGCCATCCCAAAGTAAAATAATTCAAATTGCATATCCCATTTTTGATACATCAAAAGAAATTATTTTAACTATATCAGCCAAATCAAAGGAAGAAAAGAATCTAGTTCCAAAAAATCATGAAGTTGCCTGGGAACAATTTACAATCAATAAAGTGACTAGCAATTATACGTTGGACTCAAATTCTAAAGTAGTTATTAATACCAATGAAAATACCATTGATATAAGTAGCAAGCAATGTGAAATCATTTTTGATAAAACAAGTGGTATCATGACCAAACTTAGCTTTGGAAATGGCACAAACTTAATTAAAGATTCCAATGGATTTACACCTAACTTTTGGAGAGCACCAATTGACAATGATTTTGGAAATGACCTACATATAAGGTGTAAAGAATGGAGATATGTAAGTAAAAATAGAAAAACATCAAGTATCAATGCCAAAATGAGTGGTATGAATGCAATCGTTTCAGTTATCTATGAGTTAGATAATGAAGACGGTGAAAATATTGCCGTGTTTATTTCTAAATATAATATCAGTGGCAATGGTGAAATTTTAGTTGAAAATGAATTAATAAAAACGAAAAACAATTTATCTGAAACACCACGAATTGGATTGAATATTCAATTAGAAAATTCATTTGATCAGATGGCCTGGTACGGAAGAGGCCCTTATGAGAGTTATTGGGATAGAAAAACGGGTGCGAAATTAGGGGTTTATGAAGGTAAAGTGTCTGAGCAATATTGGGCATACATTCGTCCACAAGAAAATGGCAATAAAACAGATACAAGATGGGTTAGTTTAACAAACAATAAAGGGCAGGGACTTTTAATAAAAGGATTGCCAACAGTTGATGTAAGTGCACACCACAATGTGATGGAAGATTTTGAATCATTGGAAAGAACAGATGGCCGTCATAGAGATGGTGATGTTGTTAAAAATCGACATACAACTGATGTTAAACCAAGAGATTTGATTTCCTTAAATATTGATTATCGACAAATGGGTGTTGGAGGTGATACAAGTTGGGGAGCACACACACATCCTGAATATAAGTTAACTGATAAAACATATCGCTATTCATTTGTAATCATTCCAAAATTATAAAAACAGCTTCCAATTAATATGAATATGAACAAAATAATTATTTTTTTATTAATTGGATCTTTTTTGTCGTGTGAAAGCACACATCAATCTAAAAAAAATAAAAGAGATAAAGGCATATCCCTAACCAAGGAATTAAATAAAATTTATAATCAAGGTTTTATAAACGGCTTTTCAGCTGCAGTTGTAGACAAGGATAGCGTGATTTATCTAAAAGGGTTTGGATATGCTGATATTGAAACAAAGGAATTGTATACTGAGAATACGGTTCAAAATATAGCTTCAATTTCAAAAACTTTAATTGGGATAGCCCTTTTGAAGGCTCAGGAAATGGGGAAATTAAATTTGGATGATCCTATAAATAAATATTTACCCTACAAAGTTCTAAATCCCTTTTACCCAAAAGAGGAAATTACTATTCGACATTTGGCAACTCATACTTCAACAATAAAAGACACAGAATTTTATGGTAATAAATCGTATGTTTTAAAGGATGATGTTAAAGAACTAAGCGATGATATAAATGGAATGTACGTAAAGTTGAATACGCCTGAGACTTATATTTCAATGACTGCGTTTGTGGAAAAAGTCTTATCAACTAAAGGTGATTATTACTTGAAAGAAGGATTCTTAAATAACAAGCCAGGAGCATTATTTGAGTATTCAAATGTTGGAGCCACGTTGGCAGCTGTAATTTTAGAAATTGCAACGGATGATTCTTTTATAAATTTCACAACTAAACATATATTGGAACCATTAGAAATGTCTTCCTCTGGTTGGGCATTTGAGGATATTGATTTGTCGCGGCATTCAAAATTATATTTAAATCCGAAATCTGAAATCCCATTTTATACACTAATTACATTTCCTGACGGCGGTTTAATAACTTCTACTTGTGATTTGAGCAAGTATCTAAACGAATTAATTAGAGGGTATTGTGGTTCCGGAATACTCCTAACAAAGGAGAGTTATAATGAGCTCTTTACAAAACAATTAAAGGAAAAAGTTTTCCAAACCAAAAAGGAGAGAACGAGGGTGTTTTTGTTAGTTTTTCAGCAGAAGGAAATATTGGGCACTCAGGAAGTGATCCAGGTGTTTCGACTTATATGTTTTTTAATCCTACATCTAAAACGGGAAATATTTTATTTGTGAATACAGATTTTGGATTGCAAGGAGAGAAACAGTATAAAGATATTTTAAAAAAATTAGCGAATTATTAATAATTCTTTGAGAATTACTCGTTTCTTACATTTTAAAGCAAAGTAGTGATTTTAAAATAATTTAATATACTATTATAGACGCTTTAAAAAAAATCTTTATTTTGCCTTTATCAATCTTTTTTTTGTTACTGTATTGTTATTAATAGATTTATAAATATTAGTATATCAATTAGTTAAGTGTATTTAAAAGTAACCGCTCGAGGTACTTTTTTTACATGAAGGGAAAATAAGAGAAGCTGTAAAGCCCCATAAACAAAGGGTTTTTTAAAAAACAGTTTTTTTTATTTTCCCTTTTTTGGTTCTTTTTATATATGGTATTAAAAATTGAATGTTAAGTTAAGAGCTAAAAAGCAGAGTGAAAGTTTTGAATACGGCTTTGTTATTTAAGTATTATAATATTCAATCTTGGAATTTTCCTGACGATAATTTATGTCCACCAATTTCTGGAAGAGTAGATTATATTCACCATTTAGCCGATTTATTAAAAACTTCAAACATCACTTAAAATGTCAAAATTATTGATGTTGGCATAGGTACAAATTGTATTTACCCTTTATTGGGAAATGTGGTGTACAATTGGCAATTTTTAGGAACGGACATTGATAAAAAGTCATTAGACAGAGCTGAAAAAAATTATTGAAAAGAATGACCTTTCTGATAGTATTCAATTCAAACAACAAAAAGATACTACACAAATATTTCAAGGAATTTTAAATGAAAATGATTAATTTTCAGCGACCATGTGTAACCCTCCATTTTATCATTCACAAGAAGAAGCAACGCAAGCCAATGCTCGAAAATTGGAAGGTTTATGTAATGAAGCTAAAGCCAGAGATTTTAGTAGAAAACAGCAATAATTATGGTATGATGGATTAGAAAAGTCATTTATTCATACTTATTTGCATGAAAACTCCATGTTTAAAACACAGTGNTTTTGGGATACAATTTTGGTTTCAAAAAAAGAAAATGTACAAAGCATGTACGACTCTTTGAATAAATTGGGTGCTATCGAAATTAAAACCATTCCAATACATCAAGAAATCATAGTAACACGAGTTGTAGCGTGGACTTTTTTAACAAAAAGACAGTAAAGAGAATGGAATTAAAATTTATGGATTAACCTAAAAAAGGTCATTTCAAAATAGAAATGACCTTCATTAAATCATATAAACTCAATCTATTTTTCGGTATAAGTTAATGAAGATTTTAATGGTGTATTGTTAGAAGCGTTTCCAACTAAAATATTAAATTCTCCAGTTTCAGCTTTCCAATTTTTACTGTTTATATCATAAAAAGATAAGTCTTTAGGTGTTAATTCCATTTCAATTTGAGCGCTTTCACCAGCTTTTAACTGCACTTTTTTAAATCCTTTTAATTCCTTTATAGGTCTAATTACTGATGATTCTATATCTTGAACGTACAATTGAGCAACTTCAGCACCTTCAATTTTACTTGTGTTTGTTACCTGAAAAGTTACCTTTAGCGTATTGTTCCCTGTCAACTCAGATGCTGACAGATTTAAATTTGAAAACTCAAAAGTTGAATACGATAGCCCAAAACCAAATGCGTATAAAGGTTCAATTTTTTTAGTTTCATACCAACGGTAACCAACTAAAACACCTTCACTATAAGTAACATCTACTTGTGGAAACTCCATATTACCATCTTCTTCCCAACCTGTGTACATCACCGCATTTTCTGGTAAGTAATTGGCTCCTGGAGAATCAGCAAATTGTTTTTCAATAGAAATTGGTAATTTTCCTGATGGATTTGTTTTACCCGAAACAATTTCGGCTAAAGCTGTATTTCCATTTTGACCAACGTACCAAGAGTTAATAACTCCAGCAACTTTATCATTCCAAGGTGTCATTTCAATACCACTTCCTGAATTTACAATAACAACAGTATTTGGGTTTTTTGATGCAATTGATAAAATCATTTCATTGGTTTCTTTTGGAAGCTCAAAAGACTTGTCCCAACCTTCGTGATCTAAAGTTCCTATGCTTATAATTACCACATCCGCACTGTTAATTTCTTCATTTGTAGGATTTTTAGCATACGTTAATTTATCACCAAATTCAGTTTTAAAGGCATCAAGCATGGTAACAATATTGTACCCTTCAACTTCAGCAGAACCACCACCACGAGCTAATTTTTCAACAAAATCACCAGTTATTAATACTTTTTTGTCTTTTGAAACAGGTAAAATATTTTTATTTTTTAATAAAACGACTCCTTCTTTAGCAGTTTTTAAAGCCACTTGTTCATGTTCAGGAAATTTCGCTAAATAACTTTCGTCTTTTACAGGTCTTTTGTCAAGTCCCATTGTCAAAGACAATGTTATAACGTTTTTTGCCATACGATTTATGTCCTTTTCAGACACTTTGCCTTCATCTAATAATTTTTTTGCATTTGAACGAACGTATACATCTCCATTTACTGCAAAACCTTCATTGGTTTCACCAGGCATTTCAAGATCCATACCAGAAGTAATGGTTTTAATTGGATCCCAAACCGACCACCAATCTGTCATTACCAATCCTTTAAAACCTAATTCACCTTTTAATAAATCGGTAATAACGTATTTGCTTTGTCCCGCCCATTCACCATTTATTTTATTATAAGATGTCATAACTGTCATTGCGCCAGCATCTATACCCGCTTTAAACGCGGGTGTGTATATTTCATGAATGGTTCTTTCATCAATATTTACGTTGGTTTTTCTTCTGCGGAATTCATGATTATTGGCTAAAAAGTGTTTTAGTGTGGCAATTGTACCTGTATTTTGCACACCAACTACGTAGTTTTCAATAAGCCTTGAAGTTAAATAAGGGTCTTCGCCAAAATATTCAAAATTCCGTCCATTTTTTGAAACTCGGTAAATATTCATTCCGGGGCCTAAAAGTACAGCAATATCTCCAGCTCTACATTCTTCACCAATAGCAGTTGCATAGCTTTGAGCAAGTTCTGGATTCCAAGTTGAAGCCAATAAAATTGGACAAGGAAAAGCTGTAGATTTTTCTAATTGACCACTTAATTCCTTACGAATATGAACACCTTGTGTTGCATCTGATAAATATAATTTTGGAATTCCAAATTTGTCAACGCCTTCAACAAAAAACCAGTTGTGACCACCAATTAAATTGATTTTTTCTTCAATTGTGAGTTGGGCAAGAATTTCATCAGCTTTTTTTGAAGCTTCATCATAACTTACTGGTGGTGTAAATGGTTTTACAGCTTCTTCTTTAAATGTTTTCATTTCTGTTTTGGTTTCTGAACATCCTAAAATAAGGAGTGAACATAGTATTGTTGCTAATAAATTTTTCATATGGTATATTTTAATTAATTACTGTTTGTTACAAATGCAATTTGCTTACTATCTTTAGACCAACTAGGTACATTTATAGTTCCTTGACCGCCGTAGATATAGGCTATAATTGTTGGTTTCCCACCTTCAANAGGCATTAAACGAATGGTGCAATGCTTATAAAACGGATGATCTCCAAAGTTAATGGTTGGTGGAAAAGAGATAAAAACAATCCATTTTCCATTTGGAGAAACGTGCGGAAACCAATCTTTATAATTGGTGTCATAAGTCAATTGTTCTTGCTCACTTCCATCAGCTTTCATTTTCCAAAGCTGCATATTTCCTGTTCGGTTTGAATTGAAATAAATGTATTTTCCATCAGGAGAAAACTCTGATCCGTCATCAAGATTTTCAGTATCAGTTAGTTGTATTTCTTCTTGAGTATCAACATTGATGCTAAAAATATCATATTTATTATTTCTATTTCCAGTAAAAAGCAATGTTTTATTATCTGGAGAAATTCCGTGTAAATAAGATGCTCCAACACCATCTTTTGTAATTTTTTTTGGAATGGAATCTCCTTTTGGATCCATAATATAAAGTGAAGAGGCTCCGCCATCATTCGAATTATGATGACTGATTCCTAAAATAGATTCATCAAAAGAAAAAACGTGATCATTATTATTGTTAATGGCAAAACCTGAGTTTATTTGAACCACTTCTTGAGTATCAAAGTTATAACGATATAAAAATCCGTTAGAATTATAAACCAAATCTTGATCATTATTTACCCAGTTTGGCGCTTGTAAAGAGTGCGCGGCATAAAATAAAGATTTTCTATGACCAGTTTCAACATTCATAATTTCCATAGTGCTACCAATATAATCTTGGTAAGGTTTAAAATCGGGTGCTGCTGGTTTAATTATTTTAACATTGCTAAAAATGGCCTTTTCAATAACTTCAGCATTGTGTGAACAAACATAAATACCTACAAATACTTCGTTTCTTAAATTTATATCTTCAACTTTAACAGTCGTAAAAGGTTCACCAAACTTGGCAGTGGACATATAATAAGTGTTTCCTATGCGTTCTAATTGCACAACATCTGGTGCTTTATCTGTCGATTCAATTTGATCTGTAATTCCACCATCAGTTTTTCTAAATTGCAAAGATGTTAAACCGTCACCGTGAATAGTTGCATTTACGTGCGGTGAATCTCCGCTTAAATTATTTCTTACAATCCATCCAATTTTTCGATGAGGATCAACGCCTTCACCAACAAATTTAATGTGTGCTCTTAAAATAAAATCTCCCTGAATAGTTTTATATAAATATTGAAACTGATCATTTTTAGCCCACATATTTATGCCAGAACCTGTTAGCGTATAATTTTGATTATCGAAACCATATTCAACAGTTCCCTTTTTTGCAGGATAACCAATAGAAGCCTTATTTTCAAAAATTCCATAATTGTTATTATTTTTCATACTAGTTGATTCAATAGGTGAGGTTGAATTTGTTGGCTTATTACACCCAATTATAATTAAAAATAGGGCAAAATACAATACTGTAATTTTCATTATTTGAGTTTTTATAAAAAGATTATCAGGTAGTTACAAAAATAAAAGGTTTTTAAATACTTCTTATGGTACAATTCTGTCAAATTAGCATACAATTATCTCAGTTTCAAAAAAGAGCTGTAAAAAAATGTATATTTAAACACTAATTTTAGAAATCAGTTAAACATATAATTTAATTCAAATAAAACTTTATGAACAAACTATTAGTTAAAAGTACTCCTAAAATAATTGCCCTTATTTTATTGGTTTTAATAATTTCTTGTAGAACTTCAGAAAAAAAAGAAATGGTAGCAGTTGAAACCTCAAACTCAAATAATATGCAACCATTTTTTAAACTTTCTTTGGCGCAATGGTCTTTTCATAAAGCCATAAGAGATGAAAAAACCTTACCAATTTTAGATTTTGCTAAAAAAGCAAAAGAAATGGGTTTTGAAGGTGTTGAATATGTAAGTCAGCTATACCAATTAGAAGAAGGGAATGAACAACAAAGCTTAGCTGATTTAGTTGTTGAACTTAAAAAGAGAAGTGAAGAAAATAATATTCAAAATGTGTTAATTATGATTGACCATGAAGGAGATTTAGCGGTGAGTGATAAAACGGAACGTGATGAAGCCATTAAAAGACATTCAATGTGGGTAGATGCAGCGGCCGCTTTGGGTTGTTATTCAGTTCGTGTAAACTTAGTTGGTGGAGATGCAGAAAACAATCCTGAAATTTGGCACGCCAATGCGGTTGATGGACTAGGTAGATTGGCACAATATGCAGCAACCAAAAATATAAATGTAATCGCTGAAAATCATGGTGGACTGTCTTCTGATGCAAGCAAATTAACAACTGTTTTGAATGAAATAAATTTAAGTAATTGTGGTGCCTTACCTGATTTTGGGAATTTTTGTGTAAAAAGAGAAAATGGCGAACGTTGGGGCGCACCTTGTATTGAAGAATATGATCGTTATAAAGGAGTTGCAGAATTAATGCCATACGCAAAAGGTGTAAGTGCAAAAACACTTGATTTTGATGAAAATGGAAACGAAACTTCCATAGATTATTTAAAAATGATGGAAATTGTAAAAAAATCTGGCTTTACAGGATTTGTAGGAATTGAATATGAAGGCGAAAGATTAAGTGAAGAAGAAGGTGTAATTGCTACAAAAGAGTTATTACTAAAAATTGCTAAAGAATTAAACTAAAGATGGATAAAAAAATTCAATTTCAGCTTTCAATAATGATGTTCCTTGAATTTTTTATTTGGGGAGGTTGGTTTGTTACCTTAGGTACTTTTATGGGTAACAATTTAAGTTCAAACGGAAGTGAAATCGCACAAGCCTATTCAACACAATCTTGGGGCGCAATAATAGCTCCTTTTGTAATTGGGTTAATAGCAGATCGGTTTTTTAATGCTGAAAAAATATTAGGAGTGCTACATATTATTGGTGCAATCCTTTTATTGCAAATGTCAAACGCATCTGATTTTAGTGTTTTTTACCCATATATTTTGGCATACATGATTGTTTATATGCCAACATTGGCATTGGTAAATTCAGTTTCATTTAATCAAATGAAGGATCCCGAAAAAGAGTTTTCTTATATAAGAGTTTGGGGTACAATTGGTTGGATTGTTGCAGGTTTAGCAATTAGTTATTTCTTTCACTGGGATTCATTGGAAGGTATTAAAAATGGCTTTTTAAAAAATACCTTTTTAATGACAGCCATTGCATCTGCATTGTTAGGGTTGTTTAGTTTTTTCTTGCCAAAAACACCCCCAAAAGCTACTGATAAAAAAGTACAAGTAGCCGATATTTTAGGGTTTGAAGCTTTAAAACTGCTGAAAAATAAAAACTTTTTAGTATTTTTTATTTCATCTGTTTTAATCTGTATTCCGTTGGCTTTTTATTATCAAAACGCAAATCCATTTTTATCGGAAATAGGAATTGAAAATCCTACTGGGAAAATGACCATAGGTCAAGGATCTGAAGTGTTTTTTATGTTACTATTGCCTTTCTTTTTTAAGCGGTTTGGGTTCAAAAAAACCATATTAATAGGTATGCTGGCGTGGGTAATTAGGTATGTGCTATTTGCTTATGGAAATTCGGGTGAACTTACCTTTATGTTATTAGCAGGAATTTCATTACATGGAATTTGCTATGATTTTTTCTTTGTTTCAGGTCAAATCTATACAGATTCGAAAGCAGGTGAAAAGCATAAAAGTGCTGCGCAAGGTTTAATTACACTGGCAACTTATGGCGTTGGAATGTTGATCGGTTTTTGGATAGCAGGTAAAATAACAGATACTTATTTATTATCTGAAGGCAGTCATTCTTGGATTGATATATGGAGATTTCCAGCTATTTTTGCTTTTGTGGTACTTGTATTTTTTATTCTTTTTTTTAAGAATGAAAAAATTGAATATAAGTAGTCACAGAAAATACAGATAAATTTTAAAAAATACCTATGAGAAAATTAAGAATGGGAATGATTGGTGGTGGAATCGGCTCTTTTATTGGAGATGTGCACCGTAAAGCTGCTGCTATTGATGGAATGATTGAATTGGTTTGCGGTGCTTTTAGCAGTGATGAAGAAAAGTCTAAACTATCTGGAAAAAATCTCTTTTTACCCAAAAAGCGTTGTTATGGCACTTTTGAAGAAATGATTTTAAAAGAAAAATTGCTTCCAGAAAATGAACGAATGGATTTTGTTGCCATTGTAACACCAAATCATATGCATTTTGAGCCTGCAAAAATGGCGATGGAAAATGGTTTTCATGTGGTTTGTGATAAACCTATGACACTTACTTTATATGAAGCAAAACAACTACAAATTATTGTTGAACAAACCGGTTTACTGTTTGCGTTAACGCATAATTACACAGGGCATCCTATGGTAAAACAAGCCAAAGCTATGGTGAAAAATGGTGATTTAGGAAATATCAGAAAAATTCAAGTACAATATTTACAAGGTTGGTTGGCAACTTCACTCGAAAAAACAGGTCAAAAACAAGCTGCTTGGCGTGTAGATCCAAAACGATCTGGTATTGGCGGTGCCTTAGGAGATATTGGAACGCACGCTGAAAATTTAACCGAATACATTACAGGCTTAAAAATTGAAGAATTAGCTGCAGACCTTGGCGTTTTTGGTGAAGGACGTACTTTAGATGATGATGGAAATATATTGTTGCGTATGGAAAACGGCGCTAAAGGAACCATGTCTTTTTCACAAATTGCAGTAGGTGAAGAAAATAATTTAGCCATTAAAGTGTATGGAGAAAAAGGAAGTGTGGAATGGCATCAAGAAGAACCCAATAAATTAATTGCTCGTTGGTTAAACAAACCCAAAGAAGTGTTTACACCCAATGGTACTAATTTATACCCTGAGGCTCAAGAAATTTCACGAATTTCGGCAGGGCATCCAGAGGGTTATTTGGAAGCTTTTGCAACCATTTATAAAAGTTTTGCTATCCATTTAATGAGTACTTTAGAAAGTAAAACAATAGAGAAAACTCAATATCCAAATGTTTTGGATGGTGTAAGAGGGATGCAGTTTATATACGCAGCTGTTGAGAGTAATAAAAATAATGCCACTTGGACTAAATTATAAAACGACTATGAAAACAATAAAAGGACCAGCCGTTTTTTTGGCACAATTTGCAGGAAGTGAAGCGCCATATAACTCACTAGATAGTTTGTGTAAATGGGCTGTTGATTTGGGTTATAAAGGCATTCAAATTCCAACATGGGAATCATTTTTAATCGATTTAGACAAAGCTGCTGAAAGTCAAACTTACTGTGACGATTTAAAAGGAAAAATAAATTCGTACGGACTAGAAATCACAGAACTTTCAACACATTTACAAGGTCAGTTAGTGGCAGTAAACCCAGCCTATGATGTGATGTTTGATAGTTTTGCACCCAATGCGGTAAAAAACAATCCAAAAGCACGAACAGAATGGGCTATTGATACAGTTAAAAAAGCGGGCACTGCAAGCAGAAGATTGGGTTTAAATGCACACGCAACCTTTTCGGGAGCTTTGTTGTGGCACACCTTTTATCCTTGGCCACAACGACCGGCTGGTTTGGTTGAATTGGGTTTTGAAGAGTTGGCAAAACGTTGGCTGCCTATTTTAAATCATTTTGATGAAAATGGTGTTGATGTTTGTTATGAAATTCACCCAGGAGAAGATTTACATGATGGTATTTCGTTTGAACGATTTTTAAAAGCAACAGGAAACCATAAACGTGTAAATATGTTGTACGACCCGAGTCATTATATATTACAGCAAATGGATTATTTAGCACATATTGACGATTATCATCAGTTTATTAAAGCTTTTCACGTAAAAGATGCCGAGTTTAATCCTACGGGTAAGAAAGGAGTCTATGGCGGTTATGCCGATTGGATTGATAGAGCTGGTAGATTTAGATCTTTAGGAGATGGACAAATAGATTTTAAAAGTATTTTTTCAAAATTAACACAGTACGGTTGTGATGTTTGGGCAGTTATGGAATGGGAATGCTGTATTAAAAGTTCAGAGCAAGGCGCTAAAGAAGGTGCGCCATTTATTCAAAAACATATCATACAAGCTACCGAAAAAGCATTTGATGATTTTGCGAGTGGTGATGTTGATAAAGAAATGTTGAAAAAAATATTGGGGATATAATCTGTTGCTTAATTCAAATCCAATCTAAATAATTATGAGAAAACTTTTTTTAGTAGGAATTTTAATCTTATCATTTTTAGCCTGTAATTCGAAAAGAAAAGAGGATATAAAAAACAAAGCAAAAATTGAAAAATAATATCCCTGACAAGATTAGAATACTAAATTTTGGTTCTATACACTTAAGTGGGAGTACAGATGCACATTCTTCAATTACGGACATAAATAACTCAAAAGTTAAAGCAGATATAAAAAAAAGTCCCGTCCAAACTTAAATTGATATTTTGATTGAGTTTGGGGATTGTTTATATATTTGTTAATGAAAAATGATGAACTTGGAATTAGTGAATATTATTTTCAAGTAAATATGAGCCTATTTTACTCTTTAATATGGTACTAATATGGCACTAATAATGAGTTAAAATACTGATAAATAAGTGATTAAATACATCGAAAAGTACCCGCTCGATGTACAGGTAAAAGCCCAACATTCAATATAAATGATGTTGGGCTTTTTTATTTCCTTTTAACCATTGCGGTTATTTTTTAGTTGTATTAATACCGAAAGATTTTTGGAGAATCAGATAACTAGTTGGTAGTTATTTCGAAGATAAAGTAATTCAACTTCAATTCATAATAGTTTTCTTGCAATTTCACAAAGGCTTTTTGAAAAAGCTTTTAGGTTTGTTGGTAAAAATAGTACTATTTTTCACTAAAATATTGTAGAATATATTTCAATAAATTGTACATTATTTTAAAATAAATAGTAGTATAAATACAAAATGTTTAAAATGTGCCAGAAGTAATAGTTGCACACTACAAAGATACAAAAATGCTTATTAATATAGTTTTGGACCGACTATTATTATAAAATTTAAAAGCAGAACAACATGCTAAAATAATTGTAGGCTTTTCTAACAATAAAGGATTAAAATATAGTAAATAAGACATTTAAACTTGGTAAAAAAAACCCACTCGAGGGACTAGAATGAAAAAATCCACTTAACAGTTGATATGTTAAGTGGCTATTTTTTGAATTTCAACCATGGTTTGTCTACTAGCTATTAATAGCTTTCCATTAAAAAATTCAATTTATTCAATTAAAATTTTAATTTTTCATTTTTATCCCACAATCCCCAATAGGCTCCAACATCGCCTTCTGGGCCTACTTTCCATGATTCATCAAATGAGGAGAAATAAAATATTTCAATATCGTCTTCTTGAGACCATTTTTGAGCATTGATAAAATATTTCATAGCATTTTCATTTGATGGAAATGCTCCTCGAAGATTTGTACCATGACTTGGCCAACCTGTTTCAGTAATAATTACTTTTTTACCATTTCCAGCATTTAACGCTTGTGCAAACATTTGTTTCATATGTGGCAAAGAATATTCAATTGGACAGCCTTCCCAATAAGGATAGCAGTTTGCCAAAATTACATCACAAGCTTCCGTAATTCTTGGGCGTATTGAAAATTCATAATAAGCGTCTACATAGCCTACAGGTATGTTGCTAGGAATTGCTTCTTTTACTTCCTTCATAAAATCTAACAATTCATCTTCGCTTAAATCCTTTCTGTACATCACCTCATTACCCACTGCAGCTATATTTACATAACCATCTTTAGCCAATTGAATGAGGCCTTCTATTTCTCTTTTATTAATTTCTGGATCATCTCCCAACCAGGCTCCCACTAAGGTTTTTAAACCATATTCGTGCGCTATTTTAGGTATAAATTCATTTCCATCCGTACAAGAAAAAGATCGAATCCACTTGGTATATGGTTTTATAATTTCCATCCGTCTTCTTACCTGTTCTTCGGTAATAATATCCCCAGGTCTTTGTCCGTCTTCGTAAAGACTAAAACACAAACCGTGCATACCGTTTTCTATGGTATTTCTCCATAGTTCTTCTAATCGCTCTAATGTTACTTTGCTATAATCAACTCCACTATCTTGTGTGCTATCAATCCCTTTAAGGGAAAAATGTTGTCCTTTTCTATATGACATTTTATTTTATTTTAATTAATTACTAAATTTTAATTTTTCATTTTTATCCCAAATACCCCATCCAGCTCCTACTTCACCTTCATGCTTTACTTTCCAGGATTCATCAAATGATGAGAAATAGAATAATTCAATATTATTATTTTCACACCATTCCTGAATATTAATAAAATATTTCATGGCATTTATTTTGGAAGGATGCGCTGCCTCAACATTGTCTCCTATACTAGGCCATCCTGTTTCTGTAATGATTATTTTTTTGCCGTTGGCTACATTTTGAGTTATTTGCATCATTCTATTAAAATATGACAATGCATATTTATTATCTGCTCCTTCCCAGAATGGATAAAAGTTTGTTAAAATAACATCACAGGCATCTACTAAGGCAGGCCTGTCAATAAATTGATAATAGGCATCTACATATCCCACAGGAATTGAGTTTGGCAATGCTTCTCTCACTCTCTTCATGTATTGTAATAACTCTTGTTCAGAAATTTCTTCTCTGTGCAACACTTCATTTCCCACGGCTGCAATATCTATAAGACCTGACTTGGCCAATTTGATAAGTGACTTTATTTCTCTTTCATTTCTTTCTTTATCATCACTTATCCATGCTCCTACCAAAGTTTTCAATCCTTTTTGTTTAGAAATTTCGGGTATCAATTCATTTCCTTCTGTACAAGAGAA
>BS_KBA_SWE02_21mDRAFT_10000132_pt1 | contig 25467 bp, 31 predicted proteins | sample BalSeasSWE02_21m_FD_9196 | JGI IMG/M metagenome (IMG submission 9196)
GCCTGATTTTCGCCATCCGTTTCTATCGCGGCTATGCCCGAAAGATAAAGGCCGCGGGCCGCCGAAATTCCCTGCGGCTTGCCGATATCCTCGCCCGCGTCTGGACGGACTGTCTGGAAGAAACAATATGGGGGCTGGAGTCCCTGGAAAAGGATATACGAGAACGCCTGAACGCCCTTTCCTCCCTGTGGGGAAAAGACAAAACCACATAACCCCGGCGCTGATCCATATCTACAGAATGCAGAACAGGAAAAGGCGAAAAGGTTGACGGATCTTTTTTTGGAGGAAAACAGATGCATGACGAAACCACTCCTTTCGAGGGCCTGGTAACATTTCTGTACAGGAATTGCTGGGAATTGAAAGAAGATGCGGTGCTGAAGACCTTTTTTCAATGTCCCGGGCCATCCCTGATCACAGATGGCAGCGGTAAAACCCTGTTTTTGAATGAGTCGATGGAGAATCTCCTGCGGCCCTGTTTACGGGATGGTTTGACACAGACCTTGAAAGGGCGTTCGGAGTGTACCATAATGGGGGAAAATGGGTGTTTCATCCTGCACAGTATTTCAACAGATGAGGAACTCGATAACGTTTCGGTCTGCATCAGGAACCTGAAGGGCGATTCATTTCCCATGCTGGCTTCTACAACGCTTGTAAGGGACGGAAACGGGACAATCGAGGGGTGTCTCGCCACGCTGCAGCCGGACAAATCAAAGAGCCTGCCGCGACAATATGATACCTACTCAGACATCGGTCCCGATGCCGTTTCCGACTGTCTCATCGAAAATTTCCCTACCCCTTTCTTCACCGTTGACCAGAGCCTGATGATCACCCGCATGAACAAACCTCTCGAAGACCTTTCAGGATATGCAAGAGATGAGGTGGTAGGGAAGATGAAGTGTTCTGAACTGCTGCGCACGGCGCAGTGCGACACTCCGGACTGCCTTCTCATGCAGTCCATGGAGAAATCGATGCGTATGGCGGGGGTCAGAAGAACATTCAGGAGCCGCGGCGGCGAAGAGATCCCCATCCTGGTCAATGCCTCCATCATTACCGATGCCTCGGGACATGTTCTGGGCGGTTTTGAAGCCTTTCAGGATATTTCTGAAATCGAAAACGCACGGAAAGATGCCGAAAAGGCCAGACTTCGAATGCTCCAGGCGGAAAAGCTCGGGGCCGTCGGTCGATTTGCCGCGGGTCTTGCCCATGAGATAAACAACCCCATCACCGGCATTCTTAGTTACAGCGACCTGCTCATGAAGGAAATCGGCGATGCCCCCTTGTTGAGGGAGGATCTGGGGAACATCATCGAACAGGCTCTCCGGTGTAAGGACATTCTTGCAAGAATGTCCATCCTGAGCCAGAAACCGCTTCTTGCCTTGAGCCTGGCGAATATCCATAAAGTCATCAACATCAGCATGGAGAATTGCGCTCATCTGGCCTTGTCCGGCCATGTGACTTTAACCCGGGACGTTCAGGAAGACATCCCACGGGTGAGAGGAAACGAGAATTTCCTGATTCAGTTGCTTGAGAATCTCATTATCAATGCCATCGATTCCCTGTCCGGGAGCGGAAAAGTTGCGGTTGCAGGCAGGTTTGATCCGGACAGCCAAAGGGTTATCATTGAAATCGAGGATACGGGATGCGGCATTCCGGATGAGTTGAGAACGCGCGTTTTTGAGCCTTTCTTCACAACCAAACCCGCCGGCAAAGGATTCGGCCTCGGACTGTCTATCGCCCACGAAATAGTCAGTCTGCACGGGGGCCACATGGAGATCGGAACATCGCCGTCGGGGGGAACGATTTTCTCAGTCCATCTGCCCCTTGAATCCATTGAGAATGACCTATGACTGTGAACAGACCCTTCAAGGTATTGATCGTTGACGACGACAAAGCCATTCGCGCCAGCATGTCCCGGGTTATAAAGGCGATGGGACTTCATGTCGATACGGTTGAAGACGGAAATACGGCCCTGAAGGTTATGGCCGCCGGGCGCTTTGATATCGTTTTTCTGGATTATATTCTGCCCGACGTGAAAGGCGCCCAGATTCTGGGTCGGATACATGAACTCCATCCGGAAACGGTTGTCATGATGATGACGGCTTATCCGGCCGTGGAAGATGCCGTTCTATCCATGAAGCTCGGCGTTGTCGACTATCTGGTGAAGCCATTCCGCTTGGAAGATGTGGAAAATTATGTATTTAAGTGCTTGGATATGTTGAAGAAAAGGGCCGAGTCCGCAGGAAAAACCCTCTCGACCTTTCCAAAAGAGGAAAGAACCCTGAAGAAGATACTTGGCGACAGCGACATTGTCCGAAAGATGAAGGAAACCATTCACAGCGTTGCCTCGACCGACAGCACCATCCTGATCAGCGGAGAGAGCGGTACGGGGAAGGAACTGGCGGCTCGCGCGATTCATGAACTCTCCCCCAGGGCCGACAAGCACTATGTTCCCCTGGATTGTTCTTCCCTTGTGGAAACCCTGCTCGAGAGCGAGCTTTTCGGTCACGTTCGCGGGGCCTTCACCGGGGCTGACGGCGAAAAAACGGGGCTTTTTGAAATTGCCGACAAGGGAACTTTCTTTTTTGACGAAGTCAGCAACCTCACCATGAAGATCCAGTGCAAGCTCCTGCGGGTTATACAGGAGCGTGAATACATGAAGGTGGGCAGCCAGAAACGGCATAAGGTGGATATCCGCATCATTTCAGCCTCCAACATCGATCTGGAACACGCCGTGAAGCGAGGGACGTTCAGGAATGACCTTTACTACCGCATCAATGTGGTTCCCATTCACCTGCCGCCCCTTCGGGAACGGAAAGAGGACATTCCCATTCTTCTCGAACATTATCTGAAAGAATTCAATACATCCTGCAACCGGAATATCAAGGGGTTCTCCGAGGAGGCCATGGAGGCCCTTATGGACTATCCTTATCCCGGCAATATCCGTGAACTCAAGCACCTGGTTGAGCAGGTCGTGGTGCTCAACGGTTCCACTGAAATCGCCATCGGCGATCTCCCCCCCACCATAACCCGGCGCAAGGGGATGTTTCATCTTCCCACCGCGGAGAATATGTCTCTGGAAGCGCTGGAAAAAATATATATATTGTTCATTTTAAACCGGACAAAGGGGTTGAGGGGACAGGCCGCTGATATCCTGGGCATTAACAGAAAGACTCTCTCCCAAAAAATCGCCAAATACGGCATTAGGGTGGATGATGCGTAAATTTATCTCATCTTCCGGTAAAACCTTCCCATAGGGCAAAAACAATTTAAATATAGGGCGCTTACCTTGCGTCTTCCATTCCCAATGAGTAAAAAAGCCCGATTCCCCAACCTTTTTTCTTTTCCCTAACTTTTTATTTACCTCGTTGATATTTCATCTTAATTTCCCCCGAATCGAAGGCGGCATGCATCTTGCTTTTAGTCGAGCGCATTCACTTTACATCAGGATCGGCAAGCAAGAATGAAGGGTATCCTCAGTGACCTTGCGAAACAGCATACTCGTTATTGAAATCGGAAAGGCCTTTTCAAGCAAATTGGGACAAGGCCTTCGGGAAAAAGGATTGTCTTCCATCAGAATTGAAAAATCCGACGGTTTTGTTCCTTTGCTTGACTCGCGGGACCTGATACGCGCCCTGGTCTTTATTGATGACACCCGTGGGATTTTCGAGGAATGTTACATGAATCTGAAAATCCTAAAAGCCATGTCCCGCGACATGCCGTTGATCTTTTGCACTGCGGCGAACAGCCCTCTAAAGGAGATACGGGTAAGGGCTCTGGGATTGTTTTACTACCATACCGAGGACATGGGACTTGATTTGTTGCTGGCGGCAATCGATTGCGCGGTCAGGAAATCGGTTGTCGATAATATATTTTTGAGCCGCTCCCATCATGAAATAAGAAGTCGGCAAATCGGCTGTTCATGCTGATTTCGCCAACCTTTAAAAATATGATTTAAGGAGGAATTTAAATGGGTTACATTATCATTGGGTTGTTTGGGGTTGCACTGGGGATATGGGGGCTCTTTGACGAATATTATTATGTGGCGGATTTTGTCAAGGGCGGAGTTCCCCTTCTGCTCATGCTTTCAGGCATCATCGCCACCCTGGCCGGAATTATCCCGCCACCGGAAATGGAGGAAACAGATGGAAAATAACAATGTCCTGGAACAGAGGGCGGATGTGGAAGAAATCAGGGAGAAAGGCAAAGCCGCGGCCAGGAAAATCAGGGAAGGCAACAACAAGCAGGCAAATTCATCAAAATCCGATGAAACATCCCAGGCTTCCACCATGTTTTATCTGCATTCACTTCTGCTTTTCAGCGGAAGACTGCTCCACCGGATGCTCGGTTTCTACAACAGTTTATTTGACTTCAAGGCCTCCGATAAGGCCACCATCTATCGAAACCTCAGCAATCAGTACATCAACAGAGGCCTTCATGAAAAAGCCCTTCAGTACCTGAAAGAATGGTCCCGTCTCGAACCGTCCAACCCGGACGCTCACTACCACCTTGGCGTTGCCCTGTCGTCCGGCGACGATGTGAAGGCGGCCATCCGATCCCTTGACAAGGCGCTCAAACTGAGCCCGGATCATAAAAACGCCATATATCGAAGGGCCGGACTCTCCTTGAAAGTCAAAGATTACAAAAAGTCGGTAGAGGATCTGGAAAAACTTGTGAGCATGGTGCCTAAAAGCCCTAAACCTTTTTATCTTCTGGCCATTGCCTGCGACCGGATGGATGAGGTGGACAAGGCCGTAGAGGCCATGAAAAGAGCCATTGCCCTCGATTCCGAGGAGATCAAATATTATCAACACCTTGGATTTCTCTATGAACGTCGGGAAGACCACAAAGAGGCCGCCAAATGCTTCACCAAAGTCATGGAGCTTCAACGTGAGCAGGACGACGAATAGCGGGAAGAGGCATCCATCATGAGGAGATGGAAGGCGTTGCTGGTGAGCTTCATCGGTCTGCAGTTGGCGATCGGCAGTGCCGTCTTTTCGGGGAAGAACGGCTCGGACAATATGGTTTTTGCCAAGGGGGTCGGCATCTATTATGAAACTCCGATAAAGGGGATCATACGGTCGGATTGTGGAAGATGCCATTCGGGACCCACAAGGAATCTAATGGACTACGACAGCCTCAAAGCCTATGCGGAGGGCGGCCTGCTGGAAACCATGGTTCAGGGGCCCATGAGGCGTTTTGCCGGCAACGATGCGGAAACCATCATTCAATGGATCGGCGCCGGGGCTCCGGAAAAACCCCCTGCCGGGGCACAGGTTCGTTTCTCGCAAAAGGCCCCCGGCAATCCCCTTCCGTGCCCTACCCCCGGAGCCGGGGATGCAGCGGATTCGCAGGGAGCACAGATAACCTACACGGGCGCCATAAAAGAGGTCCTTTCAAAAGATTGCCTGAGATGTCATTCCGGACCCTTCCGGAATCTTACCACCTACAAGAACGTAAAGATGTATGTGGATAACGGGTTGTTGAAAACGCTGGTGCTGCCGGGCGGTCCCATGCACCGATTCGCGGGTCCGGACACGCGCCTGTTCATTGCCTGGATGGACCGCGGGGCGCCGCAATAGGCCGGACCCCATAAGGAGAATCAAAGCTCATGAGAAAAAATCATGTCATCGGGGGGGTAGTGGTTTTCAGCGCGGGTCTTTTCCTGTGCTACCATTACAGCCCCTACGTGGTGGAAACAATCAAGGGCGCCATGCAGCCGATCCTTATCCTGACCGGCCTGGTGGCCCTGGCGGCGGGGATTTTAGGGAACAGCAACCTGAGAACCGCCAATTTCATTGTGGCCTCTCTGTTGCTCGTTTTAGGGCTTTATGGGCTTTACGATGAGTATTATGCCGTCATTGATTTCTTTTACGGTCTGATGCCTCCCCTGCTCGTGTTCGGCGGAATCGTGTCAATCGTTTACGGCATCAAAAAATTGAGGTAATGGGGATATCCGCTATGGGAACAACCCACATGACGACCCTGATAAAACGGGTTTATGGAAAAAAGTACGATCTGGATACATACGGGCAGATGTCCGTCGCGACCAGGTTTTACACTTCCAGAATGCAGCCGATCTTCTCTTTTTTGCGTGAAAAGCGGGTCAAACTCCTTTTTTGGATACTCCTGGCTATCACGGCGGGGGGCAGCATCTACTATTTCAATCTGCTGGTGTCAACAGAGCAGGACGTGCTGGCGGCAAAAGGAAAGGTGGACGCCCTGCAACAGAGAAGGAACGATATCTCCATAAACCTTTCAAAGGCGGCCCTTGACTATTCAAAACATGAACGATCCGTCTTTACGGTGGTCGTGGCGTTGCGCTCCCTCTTAGGGGAAAAGGGCATGAACAACGCCCAGATTGAAGCGCTTATAAACGATATGGACACCCCCGGAGATGGCGGGATACCGACTGAAAAGATGGCCGGAACCGATGGGCTTTCGGTCTTGGGACGATTACTCGCGGTGGCTGAACAATACCCGGACCTGAAACTTTCTTCCAATTTCAACAATCTCATGACGGCGCTGATCGAGGTTGAAAAAGATCTTGCCGGTGAACGGATCAAATTCAATGACGCGGTGAACATCTACACAACCAATATCGCCAAGTTCCCGCTCAACGCCTATGCCTGGACGTTCGGCTTCAAAACCCGGCCCTATTTCGAGGCAACGGCGGAAGCCAGTAAATTCAAACCGATTACGTATTGACCCGTTTTTCCGGTTTTGCACATTTCGATTTCAGGTTTTCAAAGTAAGGACATGAATCAAAGCACTTACCATCTGAAATTATTCGGGCGCCTTCCCATCAGGAAACGGGCCCCCATGCTCGTATGCCTTGCTGTGCTTGCAGCCATATACGCCTGCGTGTCGGATTACAACCTGGCCACGGGGACCGGAAATTTGAGCATGGTGCTCTTTTTAGCCGCCAACGTCTATTTTCCAGCCAAAAGGATCCGGCTGCATTACAACCTGAAAAAAGTTCAAACCGATTTCGACCGCCTGCTTGTTTTTCATATCTGGGCCAATACATGCGCCTTTGTGGTGGCCTGTATCCATTGCTATGTTTCCCTGTGGTCCAACAACTGGCTGATACTGGCCCTGGTTATCATGGGTTGGTTGACGGTGGGCGGATTCCTGATGTGGATAAAGTTTCAACCCGGAAAAGTAAAAAAAGGGATGTACATTTTGCATACCCAGCAGGTCCTGTTTTTTGTGATGGTTTTTGCCATGTTGAAGGGCCACTATGTTTTTTAAGCTAACGGCTAACAGCTAACAGCTTTTCTACCAGGAGCACAGATGTCCATATATATACTGAAAATAGTAGGGCTCACCATCGTAGTGGGCGTAATGGCCTTTGCGGGGGTGCTTTACCGGAACGTCTCGAAACTGGAAAAAGAGATCAAAGCCGAAAACAGGGGCTCAAAAGAAAAATGAAATACGCAGCATGCGAAAAGTGCGCTCAATCCGTGGGAAAGATCAATATCGCCGGCAATGTGATGATGATCCTGATAAAGGGCTACATGGGCGTGGTGGGAGGCAGCAAAGGCCTTATTGCCGATGCCGTACATTCCTGCGCGGACCTCCTTGCCACCATTGTGATGATGATCGGCCTACATATTTCCGGACGGGAAAAAGACGATAACTACCCCTATGGCTACGGAAAGGCCGAATACCTTGTTGCCGTGGTCATCTACCTGTTTTTGTTCGTCATCGGTTCCTACATCCTTTTTGATGGCACCAAAGCCATTCTGGAGGGACGTAGAGTTACGCCCTGTTTGTCCGCCGCATGGGGTGCGATTTTTTCCATCGCCATCAACGAACTCATGTTTCGCCAGAGCATATGTGCCGGAAATCAGATCAACAGCCCCTCCATGACGGCCAAAGCCTGGGAGAGCCGCTCCGACGTCCTCTCCTCCGTGGCGGTGCTGATCGGCATCATCGGAGCTAAAATGGGGTTTCACTTCATGGACCCCCTTGCCGCCATCATCGTGGGGGTCATCATCCTTCGCGTATGCGTGGAGCAAATAAAGAACGCCGTCAAGAATCTGATGGACGGCGCGGCTGAAGAAGGTTTGGATGAGGTTCGCGAAGCCTTGGGACGCGTGGCCGATATCTTGAACATCGCGGAAATCAATTCCAGGGAAGTGGGGCAGGAACTGGAACTGGAAATCCGCCTGGGGGTCAGGGAGGATATCACTGTGATCCAGGGGGAAACCATAAAGCGAGAAACAAAACAAGCGATTCGGGAAGCTATCGACAGAAAACTGCGGATAAAGATCATGTTGTTCCCGGTTTCCTGCGATGCCTGAAGGGAAGAATTATGAAGAAAGTTGATCACACCTTCTGCATGAGCCAGTTCAAACCCGCCATTGCCGGGCTGGCTGTTCTGGTGGTTCTGGTGGTCGCCTGGACCGGATGGCACTGTTCCTCGGAACGGGGCAGACATATCCCCCTTGCCCTGGCGGCTTTTTCCCAACCGACGGCGCCCCCCATCCTTGTGAAGGATAAAATGCTGCACCCCTACTGGGGGAACTGTTCTAAATGTCACGTCACCACGGGCGCCGGAAAACCCATATCCAAGGTAATGGCGGCCGCACCCATATCCATCAAAGACAAGATGCCCCACGAGTACTGGGGCAACTGCCTCCTCTGCCACAAAGTTGTTGACGGCGTTCAGCAGAGTAAAAATCTCCAGGCCAGGGCCGCTGCCGTAAACAGCCTGACAGCCCAGTCCCTGGGCCTTAAGGTGACGACGGTTACGGCGGCCCTGATGAAGAAATTCGGCCTGAGCAATGAAGATGGGGTTTTGGTCCTTGAAGTGACGCCCGCCTCCGTTGCCGCAAAGGCCGGTCTCATGGATGGCGATGAAATTCTCAGGGTGGGAAAAACAAGGGTGGAGACCACCCGTAATTTTGATGCGGCCCTGAATCTGGCCACGCCCGGAAAAGACATCAAGCTGAATGTTTATCGCGGCAAACAACAGCGGAATCTTTTTTTGCGCATCCCGAGCAGCCTCGCCCTGGCGGCGGCCACAGCGCCCATGACCCAGAACCAGATCGAAACTCTGGCGGAACAGTTGGGCGTGCCCAAGACACAGCAGGATGTGAACCTGGCACTCCAGCAACAGAACCGGGCAAGGGTCGCGGCCGCTAACGCCCCCATGACCCAGAACCAAATCGAAACCCTGGCGGAGCAGTTGGGGGTGCCGAAGACACGGCAGGATGTGAACCGGGCGCTCCAGCAACAGAACCGGGCAGGGACGGCGGCGAATGTTCGTTCCGGAAAAGTGGTCGTGGCATCTTCGGGGCCCGGCATCGACTATCCGGTGGCCGACCGGTTTGGAGAAAGCCCTTATCTCATTTTGTTTGATCCCTCCCTCAACAATTACCGGGTTGCGGCAAACCCCAACGTAAACGATGCCGGAGGAAAAGGGGTTCAGACCGGGCAGTATGCGGTGGATATGGGGGCCGGCAGCGTCATTGCCGGGAGCTTCAGCCAAGACGCCCTGCACACCCTTGATTCTCTGCGGGTAAATACTTATGGGAGCTTTGTCGGCTCCGTTCGGGATGCCCTCGCCGCCTACGTAGCGGGGTCGCTTATCCCGACCAATACGGGACGTCGGTTGGCACAGCCGAAGCAGGCGACGTCTGTGAGAACAGCAGCAGGGAAGGCCGTGACAATCTACTGATTGTTGATTAAGGGGAAAAGATGAACGTCCAACATCGAATCAAAAAGCTGCAACTTCAGGTACTTGCAAGAGGGTATTGAAGATGAAGAATCGAAACGTCATGTGGCTGGGCCCCGTTTCAGTACTCGGCTTCGTCGTTGTTCTTGCCATTATGTACGGGTGGGTCGGCAGCGTCAACAGCGTCGGCTATGAAAACAGGGAAAGACCGGATCCCCCGCAGGCCCCGGAGCTGCAAACGCCGGAGCAGGATCCGGCGGGAAATTTGGCCGAACCGGGGGACCTTCAGCCGCCGGAACAGGGTGGGCGTCTCGCCCGGCATAGCCGGTTGCCTGTCGGAATAGGGAACAATCAGATTCAGCTCATCGACAATACGGTCATTTCCACCGGCATAGGGGACACCCAAATCCGGCTGATCAACCAGAACAGGCCGGGCGGCCCCTACCTGGGCCTCAGCATGAGTGAACTCGGCGAGGTTGTTCGAAAAGATCTGAACATCCCGGTGGGAACCGGTGTTTATGTCAATGGCGTTGTCGCTCTGTCCCCCGCGGAAAAGGCGGGGGTTAAGAAAGGGGACGTCCTTTTGAAATGCGCTCACAAGCCGGTCAACAGCCCCGAGGCGGTGGGGCAAATACTGACGGGTATGAAGGCGGGGGACGTTGTCAAGCTGCTGGTCAACAGGGACGGGAAGAAAAACTCCTTTCACGCAAAGCTGGAAAACGCGCCCCTGGGCCTGGACACGGGAGCAACTCAGAATCCGGTCTGGATGGGGGCCGACATTCAGGATGTGGACGCCATCATGAAGATCCGATTCAATCTCCCCGATCGGCGTGGCGTGATCGTCAGCCATGTGGCCGAGGGTTCACCTGCGCTTGCGGCCGGCCTTAGGACCGGGGACGTGGTCAGAAGATTCGGAGAGATCCGCATACGGGACGTGAAACAGATGCAGTCGCTGATCCTTGCGGCGCAACCTGGACAGCAGGTAAACCTTACCATACTCAGAGATGGTCAACACAGTACCGTGGAAGTCTTTATGGAAAGACATTTGGCCACCGGGAAGGTTCCCTTCCTCGGCCCGGCGGACGTGGCCATAGAGGGTTCGTGGATCGGGATGGATGTGACCGAGCTTTCGGCCGGTGATGCATCAGGATTAGGCCTGCCCGCGGGAACCACCGGGATACTGGTCAACGATGTGGAGAGTCCGCCCGCCACCATGGTGGGGTTTCAGACCGGAGACGTGATTGTTGCCGTCAACGGGCAGCCCACCCTGGACATGAAACAGTTTGAGACCGCAACAAAAGAGCAGTCCGGCGCTGTAGTTGACGTGATCAGGGGTAATAAACACTTGTTTATCAGCGTTCCCCCTCCCGGATTCACCCAGCAGGGGACCCCGTTGAACGGGGGCATGAACAAAATGAGGCAGGTGGCTCTCACAAGGCCTGCCGCCGGTAAATTGGGCGTATTAACCGCCGGTCCCGACCTCTATAGTGTCGTGAGCGGAGATTTGCGGAGTTCGCCCTATCTCGTTCTGGTGGATTTGGCAAACAGTTCATACGCAATCCTTGAACCTAATGAGCTGAACCCCCTATCCCATGTTCTTCAGGAACTGAATGTAACGAGTCTGGTTTGCAGCGATATTTCAAGGGATGCGGCAAATGCCATGACCTCTCGGGGGATGATGATCTACGCAGGGGTGACCGGGCAGGCAATGGATGCCATCCGCCTGTACGAGGGGAATCAACTGGTCGCCATGAAAGGTTTTTAGGTCCTTTATGAAGATCATGAAGCCTATAATCTTTCTCCTTGGGGGGGTTTTAGTTCTTGTCTGCGGCGGGCGGGTATCCGCCGTCAATGGACCCCCTTTGCAGCAGTTTCAGGAGGATATCAACGGGGCCGTAGCCTCGGTGCGACAATCGGTGGTTACCGTCACAGCCCGAAAAAAAAGCACATCGGCAACAGGGGAAACCCTTTGGTACGAAAGCATCGGATCGGGTTTCTTCGTGGACGACCGGGGTTTTATCCTGACCAATTATCATGTGGTGGAAGAGGCAAAAGAGATCACCGTAACCCTTTGGCGGTCCGGCCGGAATGAATTTCAGGCGCAAGTCGCCCACGCCGACCAGGCCCTCGACCTCTCCCTGCTCAAGATTGACGCCATGGAGACTTTTCCCGTGGTGGAATTCGGTAATTCAGACACGATCGAGACAGGGGACTGGGCCATCAGCATTGGAAGCCCCTTCGGATTTGAACACACTGTTTCTTTAGGCATCATAAGCGACTTACACAGGGACCTCCGGATTGAAAGACTGACCTATAAAGACATGATTCAGACAGACGCCGTCATAAACGAGGGAAACAGCGGGGGCCCCCTTGTGAATATCCTTGGGAAGGTCATCGGCGTGGGAACGGCTATATACGCTCCCGATGGAACCTATACGGGTCTCGGTTTCGCCATCCCCATTAACAGCGCAAAGCACTTTTTCACCCGGATAACCGGCGCCGTCAGGGTAGCCCTGGCAGCACCCACCGGGCAGACCGGCAACAAAGAGCCGATCAATCTCAACAAAAGGATGCCCAACGATGCCCTTCACCGGACATTCAGTGACTGCACCACTTGCCACACCATAACAACAAAGATGACGGTAAGCCTTAAAGCGAAGATGAACCACGAAATGGTGGGCGCCTGCGACACCTGCCACATTTTCGTTAACGATAAAGTGGCCACAGGCCCCGTAACCGTGGCCAACACGACGCTTGCGATGCCACCTGCCGGCGCCGACCAGCTTGCCGGTTTGTACACCAACATCATCCTGAAATTGGCGATGATTACATTGGTCATCTCCATCGTCTTCACCATGATGGGTGTGGGGGGAGGCTTTCTCTACGTCCCGATCCTCCTGTCATGCGGCCTCGGCTTCCACACGGCGGTCACCACCAGCCTGGTCATGCTGACGGCCGCCCAGATATCTGGCCTTTACATCTTTTTCAGGTCAGGCCTCGTGGATGTGAATATGGCCGTAAGACTGGGGGTGCCGACCATGGTAGGCGCTTTCGTGGGCGGGATGGTGTCGGAGCACTTTAATGTGAACTTTCTCGTCATCCTTTTTGCCGCCACCATGTTCTTTGCCGCTTATATCATGATCCAGGACCAGACGCAACTGGAGGGGGCGGGAAAAAGCCTGCCCCGGAGCCCCTGGGTGTGGCAGCGTGATTTCATGGGGTATGCCTATTGCTTTGACATGATGGTGGCCACCCCTCTCACATTCGGAATTGGATTTTTAGGCGGGTTGTTGGGTCTTGCCGGCGGCTGGCTGAATATCCCGCTGATGGTGATCCTCTTCGGCGTACCTATGAAGATTGCCATAGCCACCTCGTCGCTGATGGTGCCTGCCACAGGTTTTGCAGGCCTTTTAGGGCACAGTGTACTCGGTCATTTTGAAATTAAATTGGCCTTGAGTCTATCGCTTATTACGATTATCGGAGCGCAGATAGGGTCACGCATATCCGTAAAAACCGACAGTAATCTGCTCCGGTTTATATTTGCCTTTGTGATGAGCCTGGTGGGGCTGTGGATGATTTTGATGGTTTTGTAAAAGCTGGATGAATTGGATGATTGGATGAATGATTTGGATGAATTGGGATGATTGGATGGCAGGTTTTGAATTTCGAGTTAACGAAGTCCAAATATGAAAAAAAATAGGAACTTCTCGATAAACAGGCTTTTTTGGCCTCTTCTGGTCCTGGCGGTAGTGGCTGGGGGAGCCGTATGGACTAATGCCGTGGTTTTGAACCAGGGTTCTTTCGGGCATGCGCTTTCCCCATCAAGGGGTGTTACGGTTCCGACAGCAACGCCGGTTCTCCCACGGAAAGAGGCTGCATCCCCCGATGCCGCCCTGAGCATGCAGGAAGGCATCAGCCGCGCGGCATCCATGGTCAGGCCGGCGGTGGTGTCGGTGAAAGCGCCTTTCACGGGGCAGGCCGTCCAGGAGAATGGATTGACACATGTTGCTCCCTACCCCGGGAATTCGGGACTGGTGGGATCGGGATTTATTATCGATGCCAGGGGATACGTCGTCACCACCTTCGGGACCGTGGGCAAGGCGACCAGGGTCCGGGTATCGCTTTTTTCCGGGAACAGAACGGAATACGACGCGGACGTTATTGCCGTTGACCCAAAAACCGATCTGGCGCTTCTCAAGATACTCGCAAACGATGTTTTCCCCACCATTATCCTCGGCAATTCCGATCTGGTGGAGATCGGCGACATTGTCTTCGCTATTGGAAGCCCTTTCGGTTTTTCCCGGACGGTGACCATGGGAATCGTCAGCAGCAACCGGAGGAACATGAATATCGACGGGACAAAATATCCCGATCTGATCCAGACGGATGCCGCTATCAACGAAGGGAACGACGGTGGGCCCCTCGTCAATATCAGGGGCGAAGTGATCGGTGTGAACATGGCCTACTACAGACCCCACAGCCGGTTTTCGGGCATCGGTTTTGCCGTGCCCATCAATGATGTTCTGGCGTTTATCGAAGGACCATAAGGGAGACTGAAATGACGGGAAAAGTGATTGTCCTGGTTCTTGTGACCGCCCTTCTGGTTTACGGGATAGCGGTGGGTGATTTTATGGAGACCTGGCGCAACGGCGCCACCCTCTGAACCTCATGCATCGGGTTAGGGTAACCCGCGAAAATCTATAATTTCAACCTTCAATGGAGGATGCTGATGTTTAAGGAGTATTTTGGCGCGGACGCGGGAAAAATCGGGTATTTTTTTGGATTGATGGCAGGCGCGGCCATATCTGTCACCCTGATCTACTGGGCCATTTTCGGTTTCGACACGTGGAAGGAAGAAACGCAGAGAGCATCAGACCTCATGATGGCGGCCGCCGTGGTTCCCCAAGGGTCGGCAGCAGGACAAGGGGTGGGACAAAGAATCGCACAAAGGTCCGGACAGTATGTCTGCCCCCGGGACGGAGCCGTGGGACTGCCCCAATTTGATGGGAACGGGGTCCCTCACTGCCCCGTATGCGGTCAAGTCATGGGGTTCAACAACACCCAGCCGAACAATCTGGCCCTGGCGCGCGGTGGCTGACCGCCCCCTGCCGGCCTGGCAGGCGGGCAAGGTGGGCTTCGGTTAGGCGCACTGGGAACACAAAATGGGCTGGGGGGAGGCGGAGCGTGAGTGAATCCATAGGATGGGCGGCGCCCGTCGGAATTTTGGATGTTTACCCCCGATTCAACCATAAAGCTGAAAGCTAACAGCTAAAACCTTTAACCAACGGACAATAAGCAGATGATTCTTTCACGATTCAGGATACTGACCCAGGGGACAAGCGCCATCCTGGCCAACAGCTATGTGGCCGCTTTTTATACACGGGCGGTCAATGCCGGTCCACTTAAGGGTGTATGCGTGCCGGTCCTGAATTGCTATGCCTGCCCCACGGCTCTGTTTGCCTGCCCCATCGGCACATTGCAGCATTTTGCGGCGATCCACGCTTTTCCTTACTATCCACTGGCCTTCCTCATCCTCATGGGTCTGGTGATGGGACGGATGGCCTGCGGCTGGGCATGCCCTTTCGGCCTCCTTCAGGACCTGATGTACAAGATAAAGTCCCCCAAATACAAAGCGCCTTTCTGGCTCAAACATTTGAAATTTCCGATCCTGCTCATTTTTGTATTTGCTCTCCCCTACATGACCGGTGATGTATGGTTTTCCAAACTTTGCCCGGCCGGAACCCTCACCGCCGGTATCCCGTGGGTCCTGTGGAATCCCCTGAACCCTCGGACGGGCATGCCGGTGCTGCCGGATGGGCCGGGGGCGATTTTTTACCTGTGCCTCGTGATCCTGGCAGGCTTCCTGGCGTGGTTTATTCTAACCCGGAGGCCCTTCTGCAAAGGAATCTGCCCGTTAGGCACAATCTTTTCCATTTTTAACCGGTTCAGCATGATTCAGCTTCAGGTGGGAAAAGGGTGCGACGGATGCCATACCTGCAACGACCATTGCCCCATGGATCTGGATGTGTCTCTGGATGCTGATTCCGGGGATTGCATACGATGTCTGGAATGTACCAAATGCGGGCATATCAGGCTCATTACCCCTTTTTCTCATGAGGAAAAGTTTGATGGGAAAAGCAATAAGTTCGCTGAGTGATCGAACCGTTTGGCTCCTTGTAGGCATGGTTTTTGCCTGCGTCATGCTGGTTCTCGTGATTGTATTCACCCATGACATGGAAAAACCCAGGAGCCCGCAGGCCGCGGTGGCCGCGGGCTTCAATCAACTGTTCAGTGTGGGGGAGTGGAAATCGGGGAATGGCCCCGAGCCGTTCATTTACCACCCGGCCGGCTTTGACCGGCTCACCTGGAAGCCTCTCCCCCGGCGATAAGGACGGGTTCGGCGGCGACGGGTAAGACTCCCTACAACCCATATCCCAAAAAGCAAGCGAGATAAACCGATGTTGAGAACATTCACTACCATCACCCTGACTGCGGTCGGTATATTATTCGGAATGCAGAATTTCGACCATGTTCCCGTGTATCTTTTCTGGGGAAAGGCCATCAATATCCGGCTCATTTTCGTTATCGCCATAGCGGGAACCGGCGGGTATCTCCTGAGGCATTTCATCGGGGTGGCGCGGGAGGAGGTGTTGAAGAAAAGGATTTATGCCGAAAGAAGCCATTCCGCCGATCGATTGAAAAAAAGGAAGTTGAAGGACCATTATGATGAAGACGAACTATAGCGGTTTTCCCGCGAATGACCGAAGCCGGACAGGGACGGGAGTGAACTTTCATGCATTTTGAACGCTGTCAAAAATGCGGCGAAAAAGCTGCCATGGCGGGAATCTGGACCAATGTGGTACTCGTGATTCTTAAAATCACCATCGGTGTGACCAGCGGCAGCAAGGCCTGTATAGCCGACGGGCTTCATTCCGCGTCCAATATCATTACCGCCTTTGCCATCATTTTGAGTCACAAAATCGGGAACAAGCCCCCTAACAGCCGCTTCCATTACGGTTACGGCAAGATTGAGTTCGTGGCGGCAGGCGCCATCAGTCTTCTGATTACCGCGGGCGCAATTTTGCTCATTACGGTGTCCATCCACAACCTCCTCCGGGAACCGAGCGCCTCGCCGCATTTTTCCGCCGTATTGATGGCCCTCATATCCATCGGGGCAAATGAGATGCTGTTCCGCTTTATGCGTTGCGTCGGCACCCAGCTCAAGAGCCAGACCATCATGGCCAACGCCTGGGCCAACCGGGCGGACTGCTTTTCTTCCGTTGCCGTCGTAGTCGGTGTGCTGGGAAGCAAATTGGGGTTTCACCACCTGGATCCCATCGCCGCCATTTTCGTGGTGGCCGTCATCATCAAGGTGAGCGTCAAGATCCTTCTGGATTCGGTCAGGGCCCTAATGGACTCTTCCGTCAACGACCTCTATGGCGACGAGATAACGGGCATCGCGGGCAATGTGGCGAATGTGCGTGGGGTCCCGAGGATCAACACCCGACAGATCGGCAAAAAGATATGGATCGATCTGGAGATACTCATAGACCCCCACTGCACCATCGGCCAGGGAAATGCGATCGCCGAAAGAGTGAAGGCGGCCCTCATGGGAAGGATCGCCGATTTAGAGAGGATCATGGTTCACCCGAGGCCCCTGCAATCCGTGGAGAAAACGAAATGATCACGGCTGCGCCCCGAACGAAAAACCGATGGACACCAAGAACCGGGAGATTCGGGGGAATCGATGGCAACGCCATTGTTTTGCTCGGCCTGATCTGTTTCCTGGTCTTGTGGTCTTTCTGGGGCGACGGTGTTGAAGAAGCAATCTACGATCAGACCTTTCCCGGATATAATGCCTACGGCGACGTCGGCGTAAAGATCTCGGTGTCCAAAGCCCCCGGGGGCCAACCTATCATAGAGGTCCTGGCGGTATCTTCCAACTCCCCCGCAGCACGCGCCGGGCTCATGCCCGGGGACCTGATTATGGGTATGAACGGGCGGATTTTGTCTTCCACGGGTATAGCCTGGCGTTATCTGGACAACATGAAGGCGGGCGAAACAGTCCAATGGACCATTAACCGAAACGGGCGAAACCGATCCATCCACATTCACCTGAACCAGGGATTCGGGGCAACCGGAATTCTCAGAAACAAAGCGTTAATGTTCAGGTCCCTGTCCGCGACCAGGCAGTTCGTGATTACGCTGCTTTTTTTCAAGCTTTCGCTGATCCTCTTCTATCTTTTATATAGGAGGCTACGGAACCGGACACTGATCGTCGCCCTCTTTGCCGTGAAATTCGTTCTGATCGGATCCTTTCTGGGCGTCTACAATCCCCTCGACGCGTTTTTTGCCATCAAGTTCAATACCCTCTCGCTTCTTCTGGGCATGAGCATCATCACGGTGGTTTTGAATGAAGCAGGTTTCTTTAAGCGCGTGGCGGGCAGGATAAGCGTTTATGCGGGTGAAAGCCCCCTGCGCATGTTCATCAGCTTTTGCCTCATCACCTACTTTTTCTCTCTGCTGGTCAATAACCTGACCACCATTCTGGTGGTGGTGCCCATCACCCTGAAACTGGCCGCCACTCTGAAATTCGATCCCCGGCCCCTCATCGTGGGAGAAGTGGTTTCGTCCAACCTGGGCGGCGCATCCACCATGGTGGGCGACTTTCCAAATATGTTGATCGCCTCCCAGGCCGGCATCGGTTTCGGCCAATTCATCATTTTTTTGATGCCCATCTGTCTCATTCTCCTGGGACTGATGCTGCTCTATTTCAAGGTCAAAATGGCCAGGTACCCTCTGCCCGTACCGGGAAAAACCTGTGTGCCGGAAAGCCTGACCGGCCGGGAAACACCAATAGAGAGACGGGCCCAAAGGAGGGGCCTTTTTGTTCTGGCCCACGTTATTTTTCTGTTTGTCATCTCAAGCTTTATCTCTCTCAAACCATCCGCCGTAGCCCTTTTGGGCGGAATGTCCCTGTTTCTTTTCTCGGGAATAGACCGGAAAAAAATCATGGGCGGCATCGCCTTTGGTGACATCCTTTTTTTTGCGGGTCTGTTCGTGGTCGTGGGTGGATTGGAGGCCTCCGGGATGCTGAACCATATTTCCAGAGGGCTCGAAATTTCCTCTTTCGGGCGGCCATGGCTGCTTTGTTTGGTTTTGATGTGGAGTGCGGCCCTTTTGACCGCCTTTTTGAATGCGGGTCCCACTGCAGCCCTTTTTTTTCCCGTCGCAATGGGATGCACTCTCTCGCCGCCTCACCATATTATCTGGTGGGCCCTGTCGCTCGGCATCCTGGCAGGTTCGTCGGCCACTGTTTTCGGCGCCACCGCAGGCCCTGTCTCCGTCACGCTCCTTGAGAAATTCAGCGCCGAAAACCGTTTGGGCCTGGCCGGAGGCAATACCATCACCTTCAGGCAGTTTGCGGAAACAGGGGTTCCACTGATGCTTATATTTCTATTTGTTTCAAGCATTTATGTTATTTTTTTGTGCCACTATTTATGAATTGTTTATGGGAGCATCATGAAAGAGAAAAAAAATAAGTGTGAAGCGTGTTATTTGAGAGGATACAATCCGGAGTACTGCAGGTGGCACAAGAAAGCCATTTCGGGGATTGCGATAGGAGCTTGTGAATCCACTGATTTCTATAAGAAACTGGGAAAAACAGCCGCCATCGGGGCGGGCATCGGAATCGTATCCGTCACCGCCGGCATCGCGGCAGCCCCTGTATTGGGCTTCAAGGCGATCGTGGGGCATGCTTTGGCCGCCAAGGTGACCGCTGGAGGCGGGGGTGCAGCAGTTGCAGGGGTCAAGATGTGGAGAACATCCGCAAATGGCCGCGGGGCGGCTAAACGTATCCAAAGGAAAAAGATGCTTTTGCCGTTCTATCTATCACGAGCGCCCAAAGCGTGACATCTGAACTGAGATGTAGCTTCTGCATTGTTGTGTTTTTTAGCGGTTTCAACTTTTACGTTTCATGAGGAGTCAAAACATGGAAGAAGAGTGGGTAGACTACGAACAAAGGAAAGCCGCCGTCCGCGCCAAGGCCGCGGCGAGAAGAAAATGGAAGCGGGACCTGGAAGAATTTCATTCCGGCGACCTTGAAGTCAGCGCCCGGCAGGTAACCCTTTCCGATGTGGCCCAGGTAGGGAGCAAGGTGGTCATCGGAGGGGGGGTGGGACTATTGGCCGGAGTTGCGGGTATTGCGGTGGCGGCCGGCGCAGCCGAAGTAGTGGTAGCCGGCGTTGTGACCAAGATCGCGGGTGTTGTGGGCGGCACCGTCGGATTGTCTCTTGGCCTGAGCAAATATAAGAGGAAGCGAGAGGTGCGCCTCCCCGAATTTTGAGTCGGCAGAAGGCGCAATGTCGGGGACAGCGCCGGGCATACCAAATCATTCGAGTGTAATGGCGCCGGTGATGCAGAATTTTGCGCAGACGCCGCACCCAACACAGATTTCACGGTCTACCTGACAGATGGCGCCGGAAAAGATGCCTTTCTTGATGATCTTGACGGCCTCCCGGGGGCAGTTCAGATAACAGGTCTTGCAACCTGCACAGACGGAAGGATCGATATAGGATCGCAACGATTTCTTCTTTTTAACGATGCGGCTTTCTTCTCTATCAGGGTATGGCATGGGGAACCGTCGCCTCTGTCGCTTTTCTGGAAAAATGTAGCATAGAGATGATATCATCAAATTTCAGTAAATTCAAGCAAGCAGAAAAACAAACGGAACGGTTTCCTACAGGAATAATATGTTCACGGCGCTGAAAGAAAAGCTCCATGTGAAATCCGAAGAGTCTTTGAAAAAGGCTGATTGGCTGGCTAAGATACTCGGGATTTACGGAGACGCTCTTCCTGAAATACGGGCAGGGGTAAACAAAATGATGGAGACGAACGACCATTTTCAGGGTGGAGAACAAACCGCAACCGACAGGCAATCCATGGCCCGGCGCGTGAGCGGCAGGCTCATCAGGCAGGCTGCTATGAAAACAGGCGTCATGGGAGGCATTACGGCTGCCCCCTTTGCCTTGCCCGGCATCGGTATGATTGGGACGGCGGTTGCAGGAATATCCGCTGATTTTACCTATCTCATCAGAAAGCAGGTGTGGCTCTGTTACGGAATATCCGCCGCATACGATGTCCGGTTGCAGGAAGAAGAATTGAAGGCCGTTATTCTCGCCATCCTGGGATTTTCCGGCACGGGACAATTGGGGAAAGAGATCGCGGTCAGGGCCCTGAAGGAAATGGTGGATGCCGGCGCCTCCCGATTTTTGAGAAAGGGCCTTATCTGGTCCGCTTCCGAGGTGGCGGCGATCATTACGCCCCGTCTGTTCAGAAAAAGCTACAGGGTTGTTCCATTTCTGAGCATGCCCCTCAGCGCATCGGTAAATATCGCATCAACCATTACGGTAGGCAACCACGCCAGGGAATATTTCAGTTCAGAGGATACAGCCGCCGAGAACAGGTGAATGAAATGTGGAATTCCGTCAATGCCCTCGATCTGGGACAGAACGCCTGGAAGCGGATATGGGCGACTCGCGAAAATAGCGTCCAGCGCTGTAGGACGATCTTTCTGCTTCGGAAAAGGCTTCTAAAGGCCCGGAAGAAATTGGCGGAGCTTGAAAAAGATCTGGATAAAAAGCAGCTCGAATTTGACGGTCTTGCACTGGTCAACCAGGCAAAAAAAGAAAACATCGGGGCTTTCACTCCCCTGCCCTCGAAAAGTCTGACGACCGGAAAAGCAACCCCGGCAAAACAGAAAAGGCCCCCGTCCACTTCCATTCAGGCGATGGAATATGCAGTCGCCCGTGCGGAAAGGGCCCATGTGGCCTTAGAGGAACGACTGTCTGAAGAAAAAGAGATCTCACGGCAATTTACAGCACGGTATCTCCGGTTCATTGAAAGAAAGAAGCGAAGGAACGATTTCATGCACAAAGAGGAGACGCAGGGAATCTTCGAGAGGAAAGCTTTAAACCCCTGGCGCCCGGCAAAAGGGGAAATGGCGGCCGTGTAACGAAGGGCAAATCAGGATGTCAAAAATGGAATGTTTTATCTGAGGAGGAGACTATGGCGCATCAGCATGAGGAAGAACAGAGAGACGGCATATCGGGATATATGGACGTCGCGGCGATGTCAACTGAAGACCTTTCCAGGATATCCGCCTATGACAGCGTAGCATGGGCTTTTCGAAAGCTGATATCCGCGGCTAAAAAAACCCCTGATATACCTCGAAAGGCCCGGCATCTGGTTGCCGGCATTGGAAAATCGGGGAAAATTGTTCGACTGGAATCCAGGATCGAGCGTTACGAGAAAAAGTTAAGAAACCTGTATTACAAGATCGGAAAGGCGGGGATCGTTTATTCTGGTGAGGAAAATGTTCTGGAAACCGAACCCGTTGTGACGCTCATGGCACAGGTCCTGGAAAATGAAATAAAAATAGAGGGACTGAAACACCGGATCATGGAGATCAAGGAACAAAAAAAGAAAAAGTCCTTGAAGAGGAAACGGGTTAAGATGTCGGAGACCATGGAGGAGGGGTGGAAAGAAGCGCCGGACAGCAGGGACGTGGGCGCCCTCGAGGCCGCCATCGCCATGGCGGTGCGCTTCGGCGACTTTGATACGCCATCGGAAAAGGAAATATTTCAAAAGGTTGCCAACGATCTGTTGGACAGTGAAATCGAAGTCCGAATTCTGGCCGTGGCGGAGCTTGGAAAGCTCGGAAAAGAAGCGGCTGTTCCCATCCTCCTGGAGGTCTCGAAATCGGAAAATAGGGATTTGCTTTCCGAGGTCATCAATTCCCTCATTTCCCTTGGTAATTCACAGGCCATCCCCCTGTTCCGGGAAAGGGCGTCCGATCCTCATTACAGGGTGCGGATCGGGTGCCTCAGGGGCCTGTATAAGCTTGCGGACAACCGGGAAGACCTGTCGGTTCTTAGAGATGCCCTGCATGACGATCACCCGGAAGTGAGGCGGACCGCAGCCACGTTTCTTGGCTGGAAAGACAACGCGGAGGCGGCCCCCGCCCTGGCGCAATGCCTGAGAGATGAAGACTACAGGGTCAGAAAGGCTGCCGTGTCCGCTTTGGCCCATCTCAAGGACGATTCTTCGGTCCTGCCCTTGATCAGGGCTTTAGCGGACAAGGAGTTGGAAATTCGGATAAAAGCCCTTGAGACCATTAGGATGATCACTCAAAATAATGCGGTAACCTTTGATGTGTATGCCGCTGGGCCCGCGTTGGAGGCGGGTGTGGAGCATTTGCGGGATTGGTGGGAAAAGGAAAGGATCGGAAGGGTTTACAGGAACGGGACAGGTATTGAGTCCATGGAAATCAGCGTGAAGGAGGTCGAAACAACCAACGGGGACGCGCCGACCGCCCTGGAGGAAACAAAGGCGCCGGATATCGCCGAAATGCCTGCACCCGAAGAAGCCGACAGGAAGACCGGGGACGTTTACAATGAGGCGGATTCCGGAGAAGACGTTGTTTCCAAATGATCGAATGGGATCGAAAAGTGAGCGAGTATTTTCTGTCGCATAACAATCCGGGGGCGAAATGCCTTTTTTCGGCCTTTTCATTTCTCGGAACCGGTGTCCTGTGGATCTGTATCTATGCTTTTTGTCTCATTTTTTTCTGGAACCATGCCCACCGGGTCATCCTGACCTTGATCCTTGCGGAACTGATGGGTCTGATGGTCATTATCCCATTGAGATATATTACAAAGAGGAGGCGACCCTGCGAGGATTACAAATATTTTTTTCTCACGCCCTGGAACCTGTACTCATTTCCTTCCCATCACGCCTTCAGGGCGTTTTCAATCGCCATCATTGTGGGAATGAGGTTTCCCGGCACATTCCCCTATCTGATCTGTACGGCGGCGATCATCGGTTTCAGTCGATTGTACCTGTCAAAACATTATCTTTCCGATGTTTTGGCGGGTATCCTGCTGGCAATGGGCGCCGCATGGGCATCGCTGCATCTTGTTTGATAAGCGGTCAACGGTTGGAAAACCTGTAAACCGAAAACCGTGAACAGTTACCCCGGGTAAAAGGTGGTTTCATGGGTTCATTCAATACATTTCACAAAAAGGTACTGCCCGAAATGGCCCTGACTTTTCTGGTCTATACGGTAAAAAATTTATTGAGCCGCTACACGCTGCGATCGGTCGTCAGAGCGCAGGCAAGAAAATTCTTCACAGGAAGTCCGGAAAAACCGTATCGGCAGGTTTCCGAGGTGGAGGACTGGGCCGATCGCATCATGGAAATCTTTCTGGAAGACAGAAAAAACTTTCCAAACAACATCTGTATCGACGGCTTGCCGGGGAGCGGCAAGAGTACCCTGGGCAGGGCCCTTTCAGAAAGGTGCGGCCTCAAATGGAGGACCGTCTTCTGGAATGAAATCAAGGGACCCTATCCCTTCAAACTGGGAAGAATTTACGAAAATATACGGCTCATCAGGACTCAGGACATGGAACCATTCGACTGCGTAATCTATATGGATTGCCCCATCAGGGAGGCCAGGATACGGGTGCTCAAACGCGACAGGGATGCCGCGCTTGTGGATGTGGTGGATTTTGCCCTGTTGAAAAAGATTGGAGATGCGGCTTTTTCCATGCTGGATGGAGAGGAAATAGGCATACCCGGCACCCCGGTGAAGCTTAAGAGAAGACCGGAGCGAGGATACAGAGACCTGGATGAATTGAAGATGCGGCTGTGGGCCATGGGTGTCGATACCGAGCGGTTAAACAAAGAAGAATTGCTGTTCATATACTGCCATGGAAAGCCCAGGAGCGGCATTTTGCCCTATCTCAAATTGGGGGCCTATAATAAGGAAATTTTTTCAGGGCTTTATGACGCATTGGCCACGTCCCTTGGAAAGAAGTTTTTGACCTGAGAAATGGGAGGTTTTGCCGGATGGTGGCCAAATGGAAAGTCGGTTCCCGGCTATAAAGCTCTGGGGCCTTTTCCGCCCCTTCCCTCCCTGCCGTGGCCCCTGCCCTTTTTCCTGTGGCCTTCACCGAAATGCGGGCCTTTCCCCCTCAGTCTCCACCGGCCTTGTGGACGTCCGCCCGCGCCAACCATACTGCCCGGCTCCAGGTCGCCGTTCTGAAGGGAGACCACAGCGTCCAGGGCCAGGCCGGTTACCCAGGCATAAATCCGGATACCGTTATGAATCAGACTGCGGGCTGACGTCTCGTCAATGCCTCCGCAAATCAGGATGTCCACGCATAATTCGCTCAGTTTCCCGACCCTCCCCATCGCGCTCAGTTGCGATGTTTGCAACTCATAACTTCCGACAATCCCGCGGTCTTCGGTCACAACCAAAAGGAAGCTCTGAGCGCAGTCAAAACGGGGAGAAACCCGGTCATTAAAAAGTGGAATAGCTATCTTTGCCATATCACCTATCCGAAGAGGTTCCACAGGTAAAGATTACATTTGTTGGACAGGATCAAATCTGTCGCTCTTTTTGACTCTGTTATCCCGTTCCGATTTTTCTGTAAACTTGCGCATCACTTTTTTCAGCAGCAATTTTCCCAAAGGAAGCAATATAGCCGTTGTTCCCAACATGATATATTTTTTGGAGCTTGACATCCGGTATCTCCTGTCCCGGGATAGTTCCCCGGCCCGATCACTGGTCACTCATCCTTGCTCAGTGCGCAGTGATCAGCGATTGTTGGGCTGCGGATAACCGCTCCCGCCCTTATAAACCCATCTTATCGTATAAACCCATCTTATCGAGAGCATCCGCGCCCTCCGCCTCCACATCCCTTCCCTCTTCCACCACCCTGGCC
>BS_KBA_SWE02_21mDRAFT_10000133_pt1 | contig 25334 bp, 16 predicted proteins | sample BalSeasSWE02_21m_FD_9196 | JGI IMG/M metagenome (IMG submission 9196)
ATTACAGCCGACTCCACAGGCAAGGCTGTTGTCACCAAAGAATGGGCTTTAGCGAATATTGGTGGCGGTGGTGGCGGTGGTGTAGCATCCGTAACAGGAACAGCAGTAGATAATACAGACCCTTTGAATCCTGTGATAAATACAGGTGAAACTATTAAAGACGAGTTTATATATACATCTAGTAATACATTCGCATTAAACCAACAAGCAGATGGAGGGTTTGCTATATTTGTCAATGGTAGGCAATTATTCTCAACACAATTTACAACAACTAGTAATTCGGTTACTGTGTTAGACACGTTAGAACCAGGAGATGTAATAATTGTGATGTATCATTTTGGAGGAGTTACAGTAGATATAAGCGGAAAAGCTGATTTAAACTCCCCAACATTTACAGGAACAGTTTCAGGAATTACTAAAACAATGGTTGGTCTTGACGATGTTGATAACACTACAGATATTAATAAACCAATCAGTACTGCGACACAAACTGCATTAAATTTAAAAGCTAATTTAGCTTCACCAACATTTACAGGAAATGTTTCGTTACCTCAAACAACTACAATTAATAATTTTAGTCCAGTAGTTAATATAATAAGAGATACAGTTCCAAGTACAGTTATAACAGGAACAATTTCGGAAACTATTTTTAATTCTTATTTAATACTTGCTAATACATTTGCTGTAAGTGATAATATAAAAGTGCAAGATTTTTCATCTATTAAAACAGGAAATTTGTCATCTTCATTTTATAGAATATACGTAAACACATCCAATACTTTAGCAGGTGCAGTTCAGGTATCTTATGTAAATAGTGGGCTATCCAACAACTGGAGTAAAACACAAAGAACATTTGTTTTAAATGGAGGAACATTAGCTGGATTTGCCTTTAACACAAGTGCTACTAACGATTCTATAAATAGTAGTGGTATATTTTCATCCACTCCATTTGACCCAACAGTAAATAATTGGATTATTACAACAGGAAAATTATCAAATAGTGGTGATTCAATTCAACAATTATCATTTAATATAACGAGTTAAAATTATGATTTATACAATAGTAAACCAAGAAGGAAAAGAGTTATACGCTACAACTAACATATCTAATTTACCAATAGGAGAAATAGCTATTGAGGAATTAAGAACTGAAGAAATAGAGAATCCTTATTTCAATTTTGAAACAAGAGAATTTTACAATAAACAGGTTTAATATATAATTTATGCAATCATCCAAAAAAATAACAAAAGGTGAATTACCTTTACTTACAACTTCTGACGTAACAGAAGTAACGGATAAAAAATACGTAACCGATGCTGAATTAGTTGTAATAGGAAACACAAGCGGAACGAATACGGGTGACCAAGATTTATCAGGGAAACAGGACACTATAAGTATAAAGTATAAAGTATTGCCTATAACATTTGATTTTACATCTGTGCCAATAGGCTATGATAATTCTACTTGGATTATAAGACACGATTTTAACTTAAATGGAGCGTCTATTGCCTTACCTACAAATGTAACTTTAAGTTTTGAGGGAGGTTCAATTACAAATGGAAGTATTGTTTTTGATAATACGACTATAGATTATAAAAATGTTTCGTCTGTTTTGGCAGACGTTGTTTTAACGGGAACTATAACAAACGGAACGTTAGACGTTAGATTATTTGGTATTTTACCAAACGACAATTTATTAGATGCAACTGTTTTATATGATACTAATTTAGTGTCTTTAGATGTTGTTTTATTTTTCCCAAGAGGAAACTATTACTTTTCAGAACTCCACGTCACAAAACATTTCTTTCGTATTGTTGGTGAAGAAAGCAATGATTTAGAAGTAAGAACTATATTTCATCCTTTTAACGCTTCTCAATATTACATCATAAAAATAGGCGGTAGCAAATTCACATTAAACGATGCTGCATTTAATTTTGCAAAAAATTCTTCAATTGTACATATTTGGTTTACAACACCTTTAGGGTTTACTGGATTAAATTTGCCATTTCCTGACGCCACAATAACAAATTTGAATTACAAATGTTCTGCATTGATTTTAGACCAAGCACAAGGTGGTAGATTTGCTATCAACGGACATACTTTACATAATATGCCATTGCTATCAATAGGGTTCGCTTATGAATTATACTTTGATTATATCAAAATGCAAGGCAATCATGGCAAAAGCGATTTACCTGTAATCCAGATAACAAACAATTATCAAGCGGGGCAGTATATATCCGCTTCTGTAATTCATCAACTATGGGTTGATATAATGGTTGGGCCTGTTTTTGCAATGAGTGGATTGGCGGGAATGAATGAATTTGCAATTAATAACGTATATATTGAAGGGACTATAGAATGGGAACAAGAAAGTATTTTTGCAGAAAATAGATTTACTAGACTTACAAAAACCTTACCTGAATATTACACAACTGTAGAGAATATTATTCCAATGTTTTCTATTGGAGGAATTACCAATATGACTATTGGTAGTATGTTTATAAACGGAACAGATACAGAATGGCAAAATTCCTTAGACCCTGTGCCTCTTGGGTGGAACACTAGGTCATTTTTCAAAATGGACACTGTTATTTCCGATATTAAAATAGGCAGTGTTTCAGACGGAGCTTGGGGTCAAAATATGCTATTAGAGGGTGCCGCTTCTGCCGCGGGTAGAAACACATTTTACATAGGGCATTCAACTCCAGAAATAGCTTATTACAATCAAGTAGCGGATAATTTTGATTTTATTTCCGACACTAATAATATAAGACCTCAAAGATTAAAATCAAATCTTGAATATAGTAATGATGATTTTTCTTTACTTTTAGAGACTAAATTTTTAACAAACATCGGTTTAGACAATCCTTTTATAACGCCTGACGAGCCTAATTATAAAAAGGTAATTCAAACAAGATGGGATAATTATATTCTAAATCAAAGTGGTTTTTATATAGATGGAGATAAGATTGAAATAGTTGGAAAAACAGCGTCGGGTAGTAACGTGATTGATGTTGAATATTATGACGCATCTAATGTTCTACTATCAACCCAAAACTATTCCGCGGCAGTAACGCCTAATGTTCTATTTAATAACGTAATTACATTAACAAAACCTGTTAACTATTCTTATTTAAAATTAAAACATTCAAACGCAGGATATTTTTTAAATATCTACTCATTAACCGCAGTATCTTCTGGTAACGTAATTGACGGAACATTAACAGTTGGGGTTATGCCTAAGGCTTCGGGGACAAAAACCTTATCTGATAGCATAGTTACAGATAATGGTACAGGAATCGTTGTAGTAAGTCCATCTACTCCTTATGTTAGTACTACTAATGGAACAAATTTTCTAAACACTGGTATTGATGGTGCTACTAGTTTTTTAAATTCTAGCAGAGGATTTGATTTTATAACTGATAATTCAACTATCCCGTTAAGGCTTTTGGGTCAAAATATTGGGGTAGGTTATTCTCCAGACGCATCGACAGGTGGTTATGAAGTACTTACAAGAAATACTACAACAGGAACAGTTGAAAAGAAACCAAGTACATTTTTTCAAACAGCTCTTACAAACCCAATAACAGGTTCTTTAACAGTATTAAAAATACCTGTTGCTACAGGGGGTACGGGCTTGATTGATGGAATACTTTCAGATAATGGCTCTAATATTGGTTTACAAACAGCGTCTACGCCATATCTAAACATTACTGATGGAATAGGATTTGTTAATTACGGAATACTTACAGCATCGGGAAATTCAGCGTTCTGGAACACAGATACTTATTATTCATTTTTAACCAATTCTGGAGAAAAATTAAGAATAGACAACAGTGGTAATTTATCCATATACGTAGAACCCACTACAAGCACAGGAACATACGATATACTTACAAGGAATACAACGAGTGGAGTAGTTGAAAAAGTTACAGCTACAATTAGCGGAACGAATACAGGTGACCAAGACTTGTCGGGATTACAGCCATTACTAACAAACCCAATAACAGGGACAGGAACGACAAACTATCTGTCAAAGTTTACTGGAGCTAGTGCTTTAGGAAATAGTGTGATTTATGATAATGGAACTAACGTCGGCATCGGGACTACATCGCCATTATATAAATTAGATTTAGTAGGGAATGATATTAATTCTGGATTAGGATTTTCAGATGGCACTTCAAGATTTGGAAATATATTCAAATTAAATAATGACATTTATTTTTTAGCAAATAGAACTTCAACTTCAAAAGTTTACATAGGAGCTGGAACAGCGGAATCATATCCAAAATATTTAACTATTGATGGTTCTACGGGCAACGTAGGTATAGGAACTACTACACCAGTATATAAATTAGAAGTAATTGGTAGTGCTAAATTTGGCGCATCTGGGGTAGATGGTGATGTTAATTTATACTTCCAATCACAAAATAATTTTAGCAATGGACTTAATATTTTCAAAAGAGGTTCAGATTCAGATATAAATGGTTCTGTTATGTCTGGGGCAGAGCTAGGGTATCATAGTTTTTACGGGTGGGATGGTTCTGCTTATAGACGAGGGGCTTATGTCCTAGCAAAGGCTGCTGAAAATTGGAACGCAACTTCTCGTGGAACTTATTATAGAATAGCAACAACACCAAATGGTTCAACAATTAGTACAGTAGCTTTAACTGTTTTAGGAAACGGAAACGTTCTTATAGGAACTACAGTAGATAACGGAGCTGATAAATTACAAGTTGTTGGCTCTATTAAGGCAACATCTTCGGTTCAAGTAGGAGATAACGCACTTGCCGCAAGTGCTTCAAATGTAGGGGCAATTCGTTACAGAACAAGTGGCAATAATAGTTATTCAGAAATGTGTATGCAAACAGGAGCATCAACTTATGCGTGGATAACAATGATAGAAAATAATTGGTAATAAATAAAAATTATAAAAAATGACAGTAGTACACGAAATTAGAGAAGAAAGAGATGACATATATTCTTTTTGGAAAATTGTAAAAACAATTGATGAAGATACAGAAGTTATTACACGAACTAATACAAAAATTGACGAAACGACAATTATTGAATTAAACGAAAGAATTGTAAAACTACAAGAGGAAAAATCAGAATTGAATAAAAAAATAAATAAAGAACAAGATAAAATTGACCTTATAAACCTACTTTAAGATGGGAAAGAAATTTACAGCAGATAGTTTTGTAAAATCAGGAGGCGTAGGGGCAAATGCACTGCTTGACGATGGAAATACTATTGCATTAAGCGGAACAAATACAGGAGATAATGCAGTTAATACCTTATATAGTGGTTTGGCTGCAAGTAAGCAAGATGCTATAACGTTAACTACTACAGGCACAAGCGGAGCAGCCACTTTAATAGGGGCTACTTTAAACATTCCACAATATAGTGGTGGCGGCGGCGACGTTACAAAAGTAGGTACACCAGTAAATGACCAAGTAGCAATTTGGACAGGGGATGGAACGGTTGAAGGAAGTAATAATTTAACTTTCGATGGCTCATTACTTAATCTAACAGGAGGCTTAACAGCTTCGGGTATCGTCACATCTGACACAGGTTTTATTTCTAATGGTGGCTTTCAAGTAAATCAAAATACACAATCTTTAATATTCAATACCACAGAAGCTTTAGGAGGCTCGTATATGGATTGGAATGATGTAGTAGGTAGAAAAGGATTTTTCGGATACGCTTCAAATGTTGACGAAAACATATATTTGGTAAATGAAGAAGCAGTAGGTACTATTAGATTTGGTACAAATGGCAGATTAAATGATTTTACTTTAGATTCAGCAGGTGCAGCGACATTTAATTCTACTATTTCAGCATCTAATTTAAGCGGAACGAATACAGGCGACAATGCTGTTAATACTTTGTATAGTGGTTTAGCAACATCTAAACAAGACACTTTAGTTTCTGCAACAAACATCAAAACAATAAATGGAGTTTCAGTTCTTGGCGCAGGTGATTTAGTCGTTACAGGTGGAGCAACAAACCTTTCATTCACTCCAAGTCCTACTAATGGAACAGTAACAAGTGATACTGGAACAGATGCTACTATATCTTTAGCAGATGGAACAAATGCAGGATTAATAACTCCTGCTGAAAAAACATCTATAAGCACAGCTTTGCAATCGCTAACAGGCGCTGTTTTAACAACAACAAATCAATCTATATCAGGAACTAAAACTTTTAACAATGTAATTAGCGGAGTTGGAGTAACTGTTGATAATGGGGGTTCTAATACAGGAATAGCTGTTGGAAATAATTTAGATTCAACAGGAATATCTGTAACAAGTGATGGAACAGGAAAAGGAGTTGTAATTAACAATACAACAGAAGCAACAGGAGTGCCATTTACAGTAACAAAAAATGCTGTTGATAAATTAACTATTAATGAATCAGGAGAAATAAAACAATTTGGTGCTACATCAGGTGATGTAACTATTAAGCCAAGTGCGGTAGCAGGAACAGCAACAGTAATAACACTACCATCTGTTTCAGGAACGGTTGCCTTGAAATCTGATGTAGGCGTTACTGTTCAAGCATACATTCACGTTGGAACAACAGCCCCCGCGTCTCCAACAACAGGAACATTATGGGTAGATACTAATTAAATAAAATAAAATGGCACAATTTGCAAGACCAACATCAGACGTAACTATTCCAACTGGATTTAACGGAACATATGTTAGTATAGACGAAACAACTGCGAGTGATGCGGATTTTGTTTATAGTAATGATAATACTAACGGAACATACGAAACCTTATTAGGTGGAGTTGTTGACCCTGTAGATGGTGTAGGTAGTTATACTATTAGAGCTAGAGTTAGCAGGTGTGATACAAGTGTTCCAAATAGCACGACAGGAACTAGTGCATCAATAGGGGTGGCACTTTATCAAGGAGCAACATTAATAGCTACTGCGAGAGCCGTTAGTTCAGTAGCGGCTTGGATAAATGTATCTTATTCATTAACTACGCCTGAAATTAACTCAATAACAAATTATTCTGATTTAAGATTACAGTTTCAATATTCAGGAGGTGGTGGCTCTACAACAAATAGACGTGGTGTAGCTATATCTTTTGCTGAGATTGAAATTCCTGATTTTGTGGCTGCGGCTTTTCAAGGAATATTAAAAAGATGGAACGGTTCTGCTTGGGTTAAGGCAAAAAATAAAAATTGGAATGGTTCAGCTTGGGAGCAAAAACCTCTAAAAAGATGGACAGGTACAGAATGGGCAGAAGTTGATGCAACAGGAATTTAAAATAAACCAATAAATATATAAAACACATTTTTTAAAATAATGAGTAATAGAGAATTTATAGATAGGTATTTAGGAAAAGCGATTAGCAAGACATTCACAGTCTTTATCATTGCTACAATAGCCTTATTTAGAGAAAGACTGACAGGTACGGAATGGACTGTTATAGTTGCTATCTACATAGGTTCTACAAAGGTAACGGAAACAATTTTAAAATTAAAAGATAAAATGTAAATACACATATTTTACAATGGAAGAAAAAAAAGAGCCTACAAAAATTCATAAAAAATGTATAATGGAAGAAAAAATAGATCGTTTAGAAAATCATTTCAGAGTATATAAAGCAGACATGGTTGATGTTAAAGAAATATTAAAGGATGTAAAAGTTTCGTTAATAGGAAGTAATTTAAACGGCAATAAAGGAATGGTACATTTATTAGACGAAATAGATATTAGAGTACAAAAACTTGAAAATAAACAAATATTAGATAACGATAAATTAGAAACGCTTAAATGGTTTCAAAGAGGATTAATAGGTATTATCTTTAGTTATGTGTTATGGTTATTAACTAAATAAAAAAAAACAATTATGGTAACAAGTGCACAATGTTTAAAGAAATATGGAGACCCAAACTTATTGGCTACACAGTCAAAACATTTTGAGTTATGGTTAGTAGATAGAGACATTCAAGATGCTTTCACGCATGTTAGATTTTCTGCAGTGGGAACTATTGGGTTTCCTAAAAAAATCTTCTTGAATAAAGATTTTCAACCTGCATTAGAAAGAGGATTAAGAAATCTTATATGTAGAGGACTTGCTCATGAACTGAAAACCTGGGATGGTTGTTTTATGATTAGAAGCAAAAGAGCTTTAACATCATTATCATTACACTCTTGGGCTATAGCCTTTGATATAAATCAAGCAGAGAATCAATTAAATATGGTTCCTAAACTATCTCCAGCTTTTGTAAAATGTTTTACAGATGAAGGAATGGATTGGGGTGGAACTTGGACTAGAAAAGACGGAATGCACTTCCAACTTAAAACTATATAAATTATGATAAATATACCATTAAATATTAAAAAACTTATATATCCAATAATAATTATCGGATTGTTATTTGTTATATTTATACAAAAAAGTTGTTACAATCGAGGTTTACCTTCTATAGAAAATCATGAAGTTGTTGTACCAGCTCAAAACGGTTCGTTTAACGCGGTAAAACCTATTAAGGTACACGATACTATAATTAAAGACAGTATTGTCTTTAAAGATAAGATAATACCTGTTACAAACCCTTTAAATAAGCAATTAGTAATTGACTATTTAAAAGCTAAAGATAGTATAGCTAAATTAAACTTATTTATGAATGCTGTTAAGACTAATAAGTATGAACAGAATTTTGATAATAAAGATATTAATTTAACTATAGAAGCTGAAACTACAGGAACTTTAAATTATTTAAAGCCTACGTATACAATTAAAGAAAAAACTATAGACGTGCCTGTTAAAGTTAAACAAACTATCTTTGCTTTATATACTGGTATAGAAATCTACAATAATAACGAATTAAATAATTCAGGCATTAAAGTGGATTTAGGTATTCAAAATAAAAGGGGTGATATTTATATAGCGGGATATGACACAAATAACAATATTTTTATAGGTTATAAGCTAAGATTAATCAATATTAAAAAATAATTATAAAATAATTGCTAAAAAATTAGGAATTGTCATTTATTTATTCTAACTTTGTGTAAGTTTAAAAAAAAAACAATATATGGAGTTAATTGAAATTAAAGAATTTTTAAGAAGTAAAAGTGGTTATTTAAAAGAAGGTTCTAAAAGATTAAGAAATCACCTTAGGTTAAAAGGATTTGAAACAACTATAACAAATTGCAAAATAGCATTAAGAGAAGTAAATCAAGAAAGTAGAGATTCTATTAGTAGATTATCTTCTGTAAAAGCTAAAGTGTTAATATATGATATAGAAACAAGTCCAAATGTAGGCTGGTTTTGGAGGTCTGGGTTTAAGCAAAATATATCTCCTGAACAAATTATAAAAGAAAGGGCTATTATTTGCGTATCATATAAGTGGCTTGGAGAAGATGAGGTTTATAATCTTACTTGGGATAAAGAACAATCGGATTATTTTTTAGTAGAGCAATTTATAGAAACTCTTAATGAGGCTGATTTAATAGTCGCTCACAATGGAGATAATTTTGATTTAAAATGGCTAAGAACAAGAGCATTGTATCATAGATTAAGTATGTTGCCAAGTTATAGACAATTTGACACGTTAAAAATAGCAAGATCTAAACTATATTTAAATTCTAATAAATTAGATTACATATCTAAATTCTTAGGATTTGAAGGAAAAATTAAAACGGAAATTGGATTATGGATGGATATTGTCTTTAAAAATGATAGGGTTGCATTACAAAAAATGCTAGACTATTGTGATGAAGATGTAAGACAATTAGAAAATGTTTATAACGAAATTAAATTCTTAGAAAATCCATATACTCACGCAGGCGTAGCTAATGGAAAAGTTAAACAAACATCGCCAATCAATGGCTCATTTGACATTAAACATGTTAAAGAAGTTTGTTCTAACAGAGGAACAATTAAACACATTATGAAAGACAATGAATCTGGAAGGTTCTTTGAAATGAGTAATACAAATTATTTAAAATTTAAAGAACTAAAACAATAACAACAATACGCCCTCAACCTCAATAAGTAGTTTGAGGGCATTTTTATTTTAAAGCATATGAAACTATCAAAAATGATATATGATGTTAGAGAATCATTAAAACTCTACACAGATGACACTGAAATTTCAAATAGATATATAACGTTTCTATATGGAATTAAACGCGCAAAGTATCTTCGTCAAGATTTAAATAATTTTCAACACACTACAGATTTATCTGTAACCCAAACTTTATGTTTAGGCTTAGAGGTAGTATCAGCTAACCAATGTGGATTAACGCTTGAATGCGACACTATTTTAAGAACTAAGCGTCCTATTCCACAACCAATAGAATTACACGTTAAAACAGCTATTACTAATGTAAGACCTACAAACAGAATATCTATACCGTTTAATTTTACTACAAAAGAAAAAGCTATTTATAGCAAACATTCTCCATTTAGTAATGCAATATTTGCTTTTTTAGACAATGATAGACACATCTATTTGTTAAGTGGGCTTAATACTTTAGATTTATTAGAATGTTTGACTATAACTGGAGTGTTTGAAGACCCTTTAGAGTTAATTAACTATACTAATTGTTGTGATTGCGAAGAATCTCCATCTTGCTTTGACGAAGATACTACAGAATATCCATTACAACCTCATTATGTTGATTTAATTAAAGAAGAAATAGTGACTCAATTAGCCGCTAAAATGAATGTTAAAGAAGATAAAGAAAATGATTCAAACAGCAATAGTCAAGAACAAGCGAACAGAGGGTAAAATTAAAACCGACTACGGAATCAATAATTATTATAAATACTTTATTAAAAATAATCAAGACATAAACATAAGTAGTAATGAATATAAAGATATAATAACGGAATTCAATAATGGAATAATAAATTTAATAATAGAAGATGGCTTAGAATATACTATTCCGTATATAGGTTCTACGCTATGTATAAGAAAAGATAAAAGAGTACCAAGAATAGTAAACGGAAAACTATATAATCCATCACCTGTAGATTGGGTAGCAACTAATAAATTATGGTCTGAAGATGAAGAGTCTAAAAGTAAGAAATTATTAGTTAGATACCTAAATAACCACACCTCTAAATATGTTTTTAGAGTATATTTTAAAAAGTACAATCTTTATTTTGAAAATAAAAAATTATATTCATTTAAAGTTAATAGAATATTTAGCAGATTATTAGGAAAAAGAATAAAAGATGAAGATAAAGAAAAATTTGATTCTTATTTATTATATAATAAAACAACAATAAACAATGAAAGTTATTAATTATAAGTCTTTAGGGACTATTTTATGGAGAGTACTTAAAAACCCTTTAGCTTCTGAATTAACATATGAAGAAGCTGCTGAATATGCCTTAGAGTTTATAAGATTGCTTGGAGCTCCAGTAGTATATGTAGATAAAATATCTCCAAACATAGTTCTTCAAAATCATAAAGGAGAACTTCCTTGTGATATTTTAACGTTAAGTGGTGTTAGGTATATGGATACTGATGAAGACGGAGTTCTTAATCACCCAATAGCTATGCGAGAATCCACTAATGTATATCATTTTGATCCAAATGAATTTGAAGACCAAGGGAATACTGAATTTGAACTAAGAGGTAATCACAACAGGAATGAATATACATATTCTATACAAAAAGGAATTCTTTTTTCATCGATAAAAGATGGTAGCGTTCAAATTGCGTATAGAGGTATAGCTACAGACGAAGATGGATATCCTTTAATACCAGATAATGAGAAAGTATTACTTGGTATGGAATATTATATTTTAAGTCGTTATTTAGAACCTATGTATTTAATGGGAAAAATAACAGATAAAGCATTTGAGTTTATTCAACAAAAAAGATATTTCTACATGCCAAGCGCTTTTACTGCGTTACAAATGCCAAGCGTAGATGGTATGGAGTCGGTAATGAACTCAATAAATAGATTAATATTATCAAGCACAAGCCACGAAAGTTTCTTTAAAAAATCTGGAGAAAAAGAAAGATTGAGAAAATTTCGTTAATTATTATAAAAACATTTTTGAAGAATGGCAAATAAAAACATAGTTCACACATATGGTGGATTAAATCAAGATGTAAGTAAATCTAAGTTTAGCAATGAATTTTATTTTGACGCTAATAATATTAGATTTACAGTTACAGATTCACAAAGCTCTTATGCTCTTACAAATGAAAAAGGCAATGAGTTAATATTCCAAATACCAACTCCTGTAATTAATTATACAACAAAAGTAATTACATATGCTGTAAATGGAATTAACGCAACGCCAATAACTTATTTAAATACAGAAATAAACAACTATAATCCTAATCAAAGTGCCGATCAAATTATAATTGGTCACGCTAATAGCAGAACTTATTTATTAATATTTACCACAGATAATAATGGATTTGATTGTGTATGGAAAATGCAATATAATAATTACGAACTTAAATTATTATATTTAAGAAATATGGGTTTTTCTGAAAACAATCCAATACAAGCTATTAGTAATTTTGAAAATAAAAATATAGATAAAGTTTATTGGGTAGACGGAGTTAATCAACTTAAATTTTTAAACATAGAACATTCTATAGTTAATAAAGATTTAGAAAACCTTATTGACATACCAATAAATGTAATAAATATGGTTGGCGAATACCAACTTACTCAACCAATAATAGACTCTATATCTACAGGCGGCTCACATACTTCTGGAATGATACAATACGGGTATAATTTATATAGAATAAATTCTTCTCAAACAAAAATATCTCCATTAAGTAAAATGGTTCCTTTGTCAAAAGGAAGTCTTGGTGGAGGGGATTTAAATGAAGTCGTTGGGGCTATACCTAGTATATCTATATCCAATATAGATCCTTCTTATACTAATATTAAAACATATGCAATAAAATATACTTCATATAACGAAGTTCCTTCTGTATCAATAATAGACGATAGAGAAATACCTTCTAGTAAATATATAAATGTATATGACGATGGAAGTGTAATAAGCACAGTGTCTTTAGAAGAATTTTTATTTTTAGGTTCTGATGTAATAATTCCAAAAAATATCGCCACTAAATTTAATAGGTTATTTTTAGCTAATTACGAAGAAAAAAACTTTACAGTAGATTTGGATTGCAGAGCTTACTCTTTTAACAATTCAAAAAACTCTACAGTTTATGATGATTTAAGATTATATAATGGGAGTGTTACAGGAGATCCGTACACATTAAGTGCTGTAAATCCATTAATTCCTCCATTGTATTTAAGCGTCGATTTAATTAAAAAAGATTCAGTAAATATTAATTATAATACATATAAGTTTCAAGAAAACGGCTCTACACCTGGAGGAGAAGGTCAATATTTAAAGTACGAATTAACAAAAAGCTCCGTATTAGATCAAAATAATAAATATTTTAAAGATGAAGAAATATATAGAATAGGTATTGAATTTTTTAATATATATGGACAATTTTCATTACCTAATTGGATAGCTGATTTTAAAGCGCTATCTGGAAATTTAGAAGGCAATTATAATACATTAAGCGTTACTTTAAAGAGTAATTTTTTTACTTGGCTAAATACTTCTAATTTAAATTCTTATGATAAACCTATAGGATATAAAATAGTTATTGCTGAAAGAACAATAAACGATAGGACTATAGTAGCTAATGGTATGTTAAACGGAATGATGGTTAATGATAAATCAACTAAAGAAGTTAATTATCTAACACCTGCAGATGTTCTTTATGTTAAAGAAAAATCTGATTCATTGTTAAAAATGCCAAATATATTACAAAGAAACTGTAATCAAACATCTTTATATGGAAATACTAAACCTTTAAGAAAAGCATTGCATTTAGGTGAAATGTCTAATGATAGAAGCACAAATACAGAGGTTCATAGGGCTTGGTGGGAAGATAAGGATACTTCTGGAAGGTTGTACCAATACAATACAATGATGCAATTATATTCTCCAGAAATACTATTTGGACAAACAATACCTGTTTCTAGTGGGTTAAAATTAAAAGTTAAAGGATCTTTAAAAAACTCTATAAACAATTCATGGTCAAAAATGATCAAAACAGATGCGGTAACATATACTATTACTGATGAAGGAAAAGCTATTGATGGCTTAATTCCTCAATATTCATCTTCAATGGAAAATATAATTGGAAATGGAAACAAACCATTAACTAGCGGTATAATATCACATCCTTTAGATTCTCAGGCGGAAAGAGTAACTCATAGTATGTTTTATAGAGGGTATGGAGACATAGAAAACCAAGATGTTATTAATGGCAGCACTTTAGTATTTAATGAAGAGTTAGTTGACACTGGTATCGCCGAAGACACTACTGATTTAATTTTTTACAATCATGGGCAAAGAAGTATAAATACAAAAATAGAAAATATATTGTTTTTTTCATTAAGTACAGTAACTTATACAGTAACGCCTTCTGCTGGATTTACAACAGTTCTATATGATTTAGGTATATACTCTGATATTGAAGGGACTAGTTTAATTCCAGGAAAATCTTTAATTGGAGTTACTGGGGTTCAAACAATCTCAGTAACCTCTAGCGGAGTGTCAAATAATAAATATTTTTTTAATATAAAAGCATTGTCACAAGTTACTGGAACTATAACCGTTGTTGCTACATTAACGTCGGTTCCGTCAGGCTCAAATAAAGAAAGAACTTCTACTGGAAATAATTTTACGGTTGGAGTGCCATTTGTTCCAACTTCAGTGTTTTATAATAAAGCTCCAATAAATAATCCAATAGAAATTTATGGAATTCCAGAAATAACTGAAAAAGGTCAAGATAGCACTGCTTATAACGGAGATTATAAATTTAGATATTCAAATTCATTGAAAAGTTTTTATACAGATGGAGATACTCATTATACCGAATCCGGTCAATATGGAAGAAGAATTGTTTCAATAAATAGTTATGGCAATAGATGTATAACATTTGTAGCTGGAAGTGCAAATATTCCAGAGACATGGGACAGGCCTTCGCTAGAATCTATATTTTTATCATCTGGACTAACTGGTGATAATAATGGATTAATTGGAGAATTAATTAAATCTGACGAAGAAATATATTTAGGAAATATATATGGAGGAAATAGCTATGAAGATAAAACTAGAAGTAATTATATTGAAATAGGCGACTATAAAAAAATAGATCAATTATCGCCTACGCTTTTAATAGAATCTCCTGGAGATACTTTTATACAAGAATTTAGATTTGCTAGAATAGTAAAAACTGATACTGAAATAGTTCAACAAGGAGTTTATCAATTAGAAGAAATAGTTGAATTTATTACTGAAACTTCCATTGACTTAAAGAATAGAAATGATGACAGTTTAATTAAGTGGGACTCTAGATTCTCACCTCCAGATAAAGATTTTCATAAATATAATAAAGTTTATTCTCAACTTCCGACTTTAATAAAAAGAAGAAATTTAAATTACACAACTAAAAAAATATCTAAGTACGATACAAATATAGTGGCTACCAAGTTAAAATCAGGTGGAGAAGTTATAGATAATTGGACTGACGTTCAGTTGAATGAAGTTATGACTCTTGACGGCAAATATGGTAGCATTAATTGCTTAGCTAATTTTAATGACGAAGTTTTTGCGTTACAAGATAAGGCTATTGCTTATATATCAATAAGTCCTAGAATACAAGTAGAAGGAAGTGATGGTCTTGCTGTACAATTAGGCACTGGAGCTGTTCTTGATAAATATAAATATTCAACAACAATGTCTGGAACGGTAAACAAATGGAGTGTAGTGACAACTTCTATTGGAATATATTACTTTGATTTAATAAATAAATCATACTCATTTCTTAGAGAAGGGGTTTCTAGTATTTCTAACTCTGCAGGTATGCATTCTTATTTTATAAATAATATTGACGTAAATAGTTTAATTATTGATAATCCGATAATTAAAACAGGAATATCATCTGGATATGATTATTCAAATAATGATGTCTTTATGACTTTTCATCAAAATAATAAACCGCCTTTTACAATGTCTTACAACGAGACAAGGGGTAAATTTGTTTCTTTTTATGATTATAAGCCAAGTATATATATTAGCAATGGAGAGTTTTTTATAACTACAAGTCCTGATGTTAAAAAAATATATAGACAGCACGCTGGTAGTTACAACACGTTTTATGGAGTTTATTATCCATCATCAGTTACATTTAATGTAAATCCTGAACCTACAAAAGATTGTGTCTTTGATAATATTAATTTTAAATCAGAAGTATATTTAAACAATATTGATGTAGTTGACAAGACTATAACGCATATAACGGCTTATAATGATTATCAAAATGTGAATAAAACACCTGTGCCTTTAGTAGTAGGACGTAACAATAATCTAAGAAGAAAATTTAGAGATTGGAACGCTTTAATACCAAGGGATGGAAGAAACAGAACTAGAGCTCCATTTATAAAATTAAAATTAGATTTTAATCAACCTTCTAATAATTATAAATTTATATTGCACGACGTCTCAGTTTATTACACAGTCTAACAAAAAATATTATAAAATATATAGTTTAAAACTTGTTTATATATAATATAAATACTATATTTGTAGAATTACAAATATCCAATAACTAATAAGGGGATGAACGTAAAAAATTCATCCCTTTTTTTATATAAAATAATATGGCTAAACAAAGAAATTTAATATTAAACAAAAAAGACATTAGAAAACCAGGAAGTGTACTTGTTACTCCAAGTATGACTAATACTGGTGAAAAAAATTATGTAAGAACAACTTCGTCTTTAGTTGGTTTACAAGATAAAAACTTACTTCCAGTAGAAAAACAAGCTAGTGACGAATTTGTAAATTGGTATTCTGATCCAGCAACTAAACAAAAATTTCAAAAGAATACTGGATTAGATCCACTTAGAACTCAAGATTTTATTGGAAAAGGATTACGAACTCCTATTGTTAAATACGACGAATCAGTTGTTCACGCTGCTCCTTTAGGTTCGTCTTCTGAAGCTGAATTTAGAAGTCCTTATGCAATTAAATCTATGGGAGATACTATTCATCCAAAAACAGGATATATAGCTTATAGGCCTCAAGCTGATAATAATTATACTAGTGGGTTATTAAATCACGAATTAACACATGCCTCAGGATTTGATAACGTATTAGCGCCTGCTCTATATAGGTCTTTAGGTCTTAAATTGCCAGAAAAAACACATGGCGGCCTTAGTTATATGAATAGACCTGAAGAGGTTTATGGAAATTTTCATGAATTTAGACAACAACTAGGACTTAGGCCAGGTCAAAAAGTAGATGTTAATTCATTAAATAAAATGGTTAAAGAATCAAAAATTGATAATAATTTTTGGAGAAGTTTTAGTTCTGACGAAACGGGAAAAGAAAATCAAGAAAAAATTAGCAAAATAGTTAATGCAATAAATACTGTAGCATCTGTAAAAAATAATAACCAAGAAATGAATTATGCTGCTTTTGGCGGCGAAATAAACAATGGATTAAATCCAAAATATAATAATTATTTAAATAATGATATGAAACAATACGCTCAAGGTGGAGACCTTACTCGCTTCGACGAAGGCGGTACTCACGAATCATCGCCATTAGGTGGTATACCTCAAGGAATGTCTCCTGATGGTAAACAAAACACTGTAGAACAAGGAGAATCTAAAAAAGGAAACTTTATTTATTCTAACAGAATAGCTTTAGATAAAGATTTAGTTAAGCAATTTAACCTTCCTGGTTATGTAGCTGGTAAATCTGTGTCTGATGCGTCTAAAGCTATAGATGATAAGTTTAAAGACAGATCTGATAAATATGCTCAAGAAACTAAAAAAACATTATTAGATAGATTAGCTGGAGCTCAAGAATATCTTAAGCAACAAGAACAAGCTGAATTAGGACAGACTAACGAATCAATGATGGCTAATTCTCAAGAAATTCCAGACCAAATGAATGGTCAAATTCCTGAAGGAATGGAAGAATATGCTGAAGGAATGAATAGTAATCCTCAAGAAGAGCAAATGGAACAAATGCAAGGACTAAATCCTGCATCGCCTATAGCTGCTTTTGGTGGTTATCAACAAAAAAGATTTGAAGTCGGTGGAAATCTTACCGCTTCAATGGAAAAACCATGGATGTCAAACAACAACAATGTTTCTTCAATGTACGATACGGGTAACTTTGGCGCAGGTCAAAGTCAATCTGAAAATAAAAATGCTTCTTTTGGATCTAATGCTAACGGAATAGCCAGTAACGTTGGGCTTGCGGCAGGAGCAATAGGAACTTCCATATATAATCAAGACCAAAAGAAAAATGCTGATATAAATTCCATAAATGCTGTGGGAGCTAGTGTTGGTGGAGATGCTGGTAAATACACTCAAGCAGCTACTGGAGTATATGACATGGCTCAAGAAGCTTTTGGCAAATCTTCAATAGAAACCTCTGGCAAACGATCCCAGCAAGGAGCGAATGTTGGAAAAGCAGCTGGCTCTGGAGCATTAAAAGGAGCTTCTACTGGTGCGGCTATGGGAAGTGTTATACCAGGAGTAGGTACGGTTATTGGAGCAGGTGTTGGCGCGATTGTGGGCGGTATTACAGGCTTTGTAGGTGGTAAAAAAGATGTGGCGGCTCAAAATAAAAATAATAAAAATTATGCTTACAACTATAATTCTCAATTTGATAAGTGGTCCGCTTATGGTGGTGAATTAAATAATAATAAACCAATAAAAGCTACTCCTTCACAAATAGCAGATACAGCAGTTGTACCTTCTGCAAATATTGGTAATGGAGATGTTATTTCTAGATATGTAAATATTACTGGATATCAACCAGGTGTTACCGAAGGAAGTAGAGGAAGACACGGATCTTATATCATGAGTCCTGAATTAACTGGAGGTAGAGAATTTGTAGATGATTCTGGATTAGCCAGATTACACGCGTCACCACAATGGAATACTTATCAAACTAATATGAAAGCTCAAATAGCTGCTGAACAAGCAGCTGGATTACCAGTTAGTAGTTATAGTAATTTAAATAAAGGTTATGCTTTAGGTGGTAATATGAATCAATATGTAAAAGGAGGTGGGGCTAAAATAGCTTCTGTTGGAACAATTAATCCAATAGATACATTAGTTCCTTATGTAAATGAATCGCCTGTAGCTGGATTGCTTCCAGATCAAATAAATCAAGCTTATCAACCTAATTTTTACAATAAAATGAAAGGATATGGCATTCAGGCTAGTGAAGATTTTGGTAAATTTGCTGGAGAAAATGCAGGAGACGCAATGAGATTAGCTCCTGTAGCTATGAATGCATATCAATTAGCTAAATTAAAAAAACCACAAGGTTTTCAATATCAAACTTTAGGTAATAGATATAAACCACAATATGTTGACGAAGCTCAAATGCAAAGAAATGTAGATCAAGCTGGAAATAATACTATGGCTGCTTTAACTCAAATGGGAGGCTCACAAGGAGCTACTCGTAATGCTATACTTGCAATGGGCCTTAATAAAACAAAAGGATTAAGTGACGCTTATGCTAATGCAGCTTCTCAAAATAGAGCTCAAGACGCACAAGCTCAACAATTTAATCTTAATGTAGATGCAAGTAATGCATCTACTAACAATAAAGCTATAGATGAAATGAGAGCTGATCAAGGAGCTTATGATTCTGCAAAATCTAAATATTTATCATCTATAGGAACAGATATTGGTGATATTGGAAAAGAAAAGAATGCTTCTGATGCCGCAATAGCAATGTTTGGCTACACTCGTAAAGGTAAATATGTTGTAGATAAAAATGGAAATAGAGTAAGTCCTGAAATGTTAGCAAGAAGACAGTCTGATTTTGCAACATATATTTCAGAACAAAATAAAAAAGCAAACGTATAATGAATAGATATACAAACGTAGAAGTATCCGCATATAACCCAATGACAACTCAAGAGATTTGGGCACCAGCAGCTGCTATGAGACAACAACATAATGCGGCTGATGAAAAACTACAAACGCAAATAGCTGAATTAGATAAAGTTAATCCTTTAGATGTTCATTACGATAAAGCTCAAAAGATTAAATCTGACCTTCTAAAACAAATAGAAGGTCAAGCTGAGTCTTTATCTAGAGAAGGTTTTAATGGAAATACAACATCTGGTGTGTTTAAAACTAATAGACAGCTTCGTGAACAATTTTCGCCAACAGGTGAGCTTGGTCAAATTAATGCAGCTAAAACATCTTATGATACAGAGAAGACTAATTACTTAAAAAGTGCTGTAGATGACTCTAAAATAGGTATGAAACAAGCTTTAATTAATTGGGATAAATATGCTAAATCAAAATATACAGGATATAGCGAAGATGGTAAAAAGATAATTAATATAGATGCTATGGGAGCTCCAGCTTATCAAGACCATGATAAACAATTAGCTCAAATGCACTCTCTATTAGGGAATACAAAAACTAGCGCTAGAAATAGTGGTAAAGAATTAGTTGAAATTGGAGGTATGTATGCTTTAAAAGCACAAAACGGGTCGATTACTACTAATAAGAATATAGATCAATTAAATGAAATGAAGAAAGCCTATTACAATATATGGCACAATCCTAAAGGTATGGGATATCAATGGGCTGACCAAGCTGGAATAGATCATGAAACTCTATTAAATCAAGATAACGGTACATTTAATTCTATGATTGTTAACGAGGTAGATGATAGAAGAGGTGAAAGTTATGATTTCTTGCCAGGTCAAAGTTTAAGTAATGGACCTTCAACACCTCCTAGTTCAATATATAATCCGTCTAGTCAAATTTCTCTTCAGGACAAAATTCAAGACATTAATTTTAATAGAATAGGATCTTTAACTTTTGGAAATCCAGTTTCTGGAAGTCCATCATTAATGGGTACAGGTGGTAGTGGTTCTAACGATAAAGCTTCGCATCGAAATACATATAAAGACGTGCTTACAAGTCCTATACATCAACAGCTTTATAGAAAAGCATATGAAAAACTTGTAGCTAATAATCGAATCCCAAAAGGTCAGGACATAAATGATACTAATTCAGCTAAAATTATATCTATTTATATGAAAAAATATGCTAAAGTTCCAACCGTAGGAAATGATATAATACTCCCAGATTCAGCCACAAATTCTCAACAATTTTTAGGAGAATTTGACAAAAAAACAGGAAGCGAAAGAGATGCTGCTGCTCAATCTAATTTAGAGAATGGATTTAGATCTATAGTAGATCCAGTAAGTGGTATGGAGTTAACTCCTGAAGAATTTAGACAAAAAGGTTATAAAGTAAGTTATATAGGATATGACAGTCATTTAAGTTATAATGGATATAATTTTAACGGGGATAATAAAAACAAACAGTCTATACTTACCCATCAAGTATCTGTAAAAGATGCTGAAGGAAATAGCTTAGGTCAAGCTCCAATGACTAGGACTAGACAAGAAATGAGCACTCCAGAATATAAGAGGTCATATCAAATAGGTCATATATATAGAAATGCAGTTGAGCGCTTTGGTGATTGGGTAATTCCCACAGCTGTTAAAGGTATGAAAATAAAATTTAAAGAAAACGGATTGTTCGATATTAATTTTAATGGAAATAACTATGAAGACGTTTCAGGTCCTGAATATGAAATGATGATGAGTGACGCTATGAATCAAAAAGAAAAATAATATGAGTTTAAGAAGAAATAATCCATATGAAGCTCAATTCAAACAATCCGAGACAATGGAAAGGTTTAGAAGGGAGAATAATATTAAAAGGGATAAACCAGATCCAATGGAATCTGTTTATAACGTTGAATCAGAAAGTCCCTTACTTGGAGTAAATACTGGGTTAGGTGACTCTAAATATGACAAAGATCTAAACTGGTATTCACATGTTGATGAAAATGATCCTGAAGGTTCTATAAATGAATATAGAGCTCAAAAGCAGTCCGCGTGGGCTCATTTAGGAGCTGGGTTAAGTAGAACAGCTGTAAAAGCTGCTGCAGAAACAGCAAAGCTTCCAGGTATAGTTGTTGGATTATCTATGGGTATATCTGGACAGATAGAGGATGGTATTAACGGAGAGGATAATACTAACTTTATAGATACCGTATTTAATAACGCTTGGATAAGGGGTTTAGATAATATTAATGAAGAGATAAAAAGTGAATATCTGCCTGTATATGTTAAAAAAGCTGTACAAGACGGAGATTTAGGAGATAAAATTATGTCCTCTGCATTTTGGGCTACAGATGGAGCTGATGGAGCTGGATTTGCATTAGGAATGATACTTCCTGGAGCAATGTTAGGTAAATTAGGTCTTGGCGCTAAAATGATTGGAGGGGCTAACAGGATGGATAAGGCTAGAGAATTATTTGCAGGGGCTGAACGAGCTGAAGAATTTGTAAAAGCAGCTAATAAAATAGGAGCTACTGCAAGAAATATAGATAGTGCTATATCAATTGGATATAATACCGCAGCCGAAGCAGGTGCTGAAGCTACTCAAGCAGGTAAAGAAACTAGAGAAAGTGAAGGTAAAATAGTTGAAGGATGGAAAGCTTCTGGGTATTTAAATACTCCTGAGTATCAACTGGAGGCTAAAAAATATTTTGAAAGTTTAGATATAAAAAGACGTAATGGTCATTTAACTATAGAGGAACAAAATGAATTAATTTCAGATCCTTTAAAAGTTCAAGAAGCTATACTTCATCAAAGGTTTGAGAATGAAGTAACATCTATGCAGTCAAGTATATTTGGAAGAAATGTAGCAATACTTTTAGGACCAAATACATTGATGCATATGCAACTATTTGGAAGAGTTGGTAGAACTGCTGAAAAAATAGCTGAAAAAGGAACTGTAGAAAATGTAGGTAGAATGTCTAAAATCCTTAATAGTAGTATAGGTAAAGGAGTTACTAAATTTGGAGAAAGAGCTGTTAAAAATACATTATCTGAAGGATTTTTTGAAGAAGGTTTACAAACATCAACGGCTAATCAATTTAAAAGATATGTTGCTGAAAATAGAGCTGAAGAAATTGGATTTAGAGATACTATACCTGATACTTTTACTGAGTATGCTAAAATGTTGGGCACTACAGAAGGACAAGTAGCGATAATGCTTGGAGGCGTTATAGGAACAGGAATGACTAGCATAACTGCTCATGGACGAGCTAAAAAAGAAGCTAAAATTAAAAATGAAATAACAAATAGGTTATCAATTCCTATGAATAATCTTAATAATATATTTAATATTAATGATATATATAAAAAAGATGAAAATGGAGCTATAGTTTACAAAAAAGATGATCAAGGAAATCCGACTACAGAACCAGAAATAGATTTAGTTAAATCTCAAGAAGTATTAAGAAGTTTAATACTTACTGATGAAAAATTAGCTAAATACAAGGAAGCGGTTGATAGTGGAGATAATAGTTATTTAGATGAGCAGCAAAGTAATGCTATGTTTCAGTTAGCTAAAACTGCTGCTTATAATGGTGAAAAAGGACTATCTTTACTTAAAGAGCAATTAGAAGCTAATAAAGAACTTACTGATATTCAGGAAAGAGAAAAGAATAATGATGGTAGTAAAAAAACTTATCAACAGATAATTGATGAAACTATGGAAACTGCCAAGTTTCTTCAAAAACAAAATGATAAGTTTCAAGATTTTAGCGGTACAATGATAAAGCTAAACGACGAAAGATTAGGTAATCAGGAACAGGCTCAAAAATTTAGAACTACATTTTTAAACGAACTTAATAGTAGATACTTAAATGTTCAGAATAAGCTTAGATTTAATAAAGCCAAATTAGAAAAATTATCTGAAAAAAGAAAAGACGCTTTTGAAGAGTTAGGGATAGACCCACTATATGATTCTACATCAGAATCTCCATCTGCTAAAATGAAAAGCGGATTGGTTTCCAATAAAGAAGTTTTAGATAAAGCATCAAAAACAAAAGAGGCTATAGATAATAATCCTTTAATTTCTACAATAGAAAAAGAATATGCAGAGACATTAAAAGAGATAGAAAAAAATAAAAAAGATATATCTGAAGTTTGGAATGGTAATATAGTAGATTATTCTTTTAAAGAATTTGTTGATGATTACTTGGAAGTTGAAGAAGAGACTAGTGAAACAAGTTTACAAGACCATCAAGGCGTTATAGATACTATAAATTCTTTTGAAGATAAACCTTCTTTGATAAAATATCTAGAAAGTCTTGATAAAAAATTTAGAGACAATGATTTTATACAAGGAGTTTTTCAAGATAGATTTTCATATATAGGTGAACAAGATAAAATAAAAGAAGAATTAAAAAGAGTTGAAGAGTTAGAAGCTGAAAGTCAAAAATTTGAAGAAGATGAATTAGTTGGAACAGATACAACTCCAGAAACTACAGAGAATGTAATAGATAATGATAATAATAATGGATTAGAAACTTCTCAAACCTCTAATAATAAAGAGGTGGATGAAAATGATGAAAAATTTGATAAAGATCCTTCTAAAGAAAATAATTTAGATGATTCTACTAATCCATTAAAAGTTGCTAAAAATCAAGGAGCGGCTAGAGTTATTAGTACCAATCAACAAACAGGCAAAGCATTGATTGGATTAGAAGATTTTGTAGAATTTGAAAAAATTCCAAGAGACAAAACTAACGATAAAGTTACATTTGAAGTTGGAGATATAAATCCTAAAGACCAAACTTTTACAGCAAATGCTATTTTAGATAGAGTTAAAAAAGGAGAAGATCTTACTGAAGACGAAATAACTTATTTAGCTAAATATTTACCAATAAAAGTTACTATAACTAATGGTAAAGATTCTGCAAGTTCTTTTATAGACTCAATGACTTCTAAATCTAATAAAATTGTAGAAGTTGAAACATTGCCTTTAAGAAAATCAATAGTAGAAGCTTTAGTTGCTAATAAAGGAGATTTTAAATCTATAGAGGGTAAAATTGCAAAGCAATTCACAGGTACTTTAAAATTAGGTAAACAAAATTCAAACATATTAGAATTAGATGTTTTCAAAGGAATGACTCCAGAAGAAAAGATTCAATATTTTAAAAAGAATACAGTTTATGTTAGTAATAAAGGAGACGTTAAATATTGTTCAAGTGACTTAATTGACGAAAATACATCTTTATCAGCTACCAATAGAGGAGAAGTATTCTTAAAGATACCAATGCTTAATGGAAAACCATTCTATTTAAAGCTAAATACAGCTCGTTTAAGCGAGGAAAAAGCTCAAGACGTATTAAGTCTTATA
>BS_KBA_SWE02_21mDRAFT_10000134_pt1 | contig 25281 bp, 25 predicted proteins | sample BalSeasSWE02_21m_FD_9196 | JGI IMG/M metagenome (IMG submission 9196)
TATTTTAATTACTAAATGAAAATCTGTTATTAATATTTGATCCAAAAATATGTATGAGTGATTAATTAAATACTAATGAACAATTAATAAAGTCTTAAAAAAATACTAATTTCAAATTTCCTTAGTTTTTAATGGTTTTTTTTAATTTCTAGCCAATATTTTATTTTAAGATTAATTGAAACAAATTATATTTTACAATTTCTCATTGTATCAAATAAATAGAGACAATATAAACTTTCTATATTTCACTGATTATATGCTGTATTTACTTATACAATATTTTAAGAGTATTTAAAAAAATCAAATATCTTATAATTACAAAAAAACATTATTGTCATTTGTTTAAAAAGCTTATTGTCTTTTATCAATTGAATTTTTATCAAAACTAATTAGATTAAACATCTCTCTTAATCTACTTCTAACACGACTGCCATATTTGTTTTCTAGTTCTTTTGCGTTGAGGTTGGTGGCGATGTGGGTTTTTGTATGGTTGTTAGTGATTGTCTGTTGGTAATTGGGTCTATTGTTGTTATTGGAAAATTGTGTCTTTTGCACAAACAAGTCGTAACGAGAAAGTAATATTTCACCCAATACGTTGCATTCTTTGGCATAGTGACTACCTATTGGCTCAACTCCTAAATCGTCAAAGCAGTAGTTTTTAGTTTCGTTGTATTTTTCTAGCACTTCAAATCCAGAAGTGTTGAATTTGAATACAATGTTTCGAGTTTGAATCATTTCATAATTGGTTTTGTGCGGTGCCAAGTGCAGCAATAATTTCATTAGGGATGTTTTACCGCATCCTACAGGACCTGTTAGTAATATTCCTTTGTTGGTCTCGATTCCCATTTCAGCGCAGCTGAAATGATCTTGAATGAAGTATGAGCATAGTTTAAAAATCAATTCTTCATCTTCTTTGTAAATTCTGAAGTTTTTACCAAATAGCATATGCCCTTTGATGTTGAGGTAGGTTTTTATTTTTTCGAAATCGTAATGAACGGTGTTGTTTATGATTTCTCCGATTTGGAATTTTGATGTTCCTTCAGTTTTTATGTGTGGTGTTGGGTTCATAGTGGTTAATTTTTTTGATTGCTATTATCGAATTGATATTTTAGATTCTTAGAATGTTCTTTTCATTTTGCCTTGATGCAAAACGAAACAAAAAATCAAGCCTTGGATTTTCGGCGGTCAAATACGTTCTTAAATCCTAAAAGAAATGAACTCGCTACGCTCAAACAGCATTTCTTTTTACGGATTCTTCAAACTTTTGACACTCGCCTGCCAAATCCTAGGGCAGTTTTAATTTGCTAAAGTGGGATATCATATCTTTTGTTTTGGTTGATGTGGAGGTTGTCTTGAAAATGGTCAAGTGGTAAAGCGTTTGGATCTTTTTCTTTTGATTTCTTTTTTGATTTTTTAGAAATTTTAAAATCGGTTGTTTTTAGCATCCAGCTTTCTGCTGCTGCTTGCCAATATTCAATTGGGTTGTTTCCTTTTTTCCACCCGATAGATTCGTAGTAATTGAAGAATTTTTCTGCTTCAATTTCAGACCAATGCTGTTTTTTGAAAAAATTAAAAATCTCTTTTTTAGAGAGAGGTTTATTATTGTTTATATTATGTTTATTAATGTTTATATAAGATACCACCGCTTGTTCATTTATGGTAGAGTCTAAATACAAGGCTTGCTTATCGCTTGTACTGAAATTAAACAACTTCACCTTGCTACCTTTAAACGGATTGTGCGATGGACTGTAAAGAATATATTTCCAATGACTTAACTCTTTAATACAACGGTGGTAGGTTGTATTAGAACCAATTTTAGAAAACTTCATTACCTCTTCCCTATTTATATAAAATTCGTTCGGAAATCGATTGTAATTCCAAAACTGAAATAAGGCTATATACAAACTGATATGTGTTGGATTTAAACGTGTATCTTTTGAAAATTGATCTAGTACACCGTTGAGGTGTTTGATGTAGTTCATAAGGCTTGAATTAAGTGTATAGTAGATTGCACTTGATTTTTAAGTTTGAATTTTAACCTAAAAACAGTGTTTATTATTTTGAAATAAAAAGGAAACCCTTGAATTTGGATTAATTCAAGGGGTGTAAATTATGTTAGTCGGTTGTATTGACCATATTTGCTTCTAGCACTTTCATAATTTTTTCATAGTCGTAATAAATGACACCTCCCATTTTGGTATATGGTAATGTTCCATTTATTCTTAGATTTTGAAGTGTTCCGGTTGATACACCTAATAGTTTTCTGACTTCAGGAGATTTCATCCATTTTACTGGTTTGCTTTTGGGTGATTGTTTATTTATTAGTTTTTCAATGTTGTCTAATAAATCAACTTTAAATTCAGTTAGATCTTCTGGAGTAATAATTTTTGCTGGCATCTTTTACAATTTTTGAATTAATAATTAAGAAAGTATCTTTTTGTTTCTCTTTCACTTGGCAAATATGGAAAGGAAAAATCAATAAAAACCCCAAGGTGGTATTGATTTTTTAAACATTTTCTTTGGATTTGTTTGATGCCATTTAATGATTGTGAAATTTGTAAATTGATTTTTGCCAATCAAAATACATTAAAAATTATTTTTATTTAATTCACCCAACTTGGGTGTTTTATTGCTCAGATTTCACTATACGTTTGAGCAAATTTTCTTTTAAGAAGTCTAAAAATTTAGTGACGTTGGTTTTTCTATTCTTTATTTCTATGTAAGCCCTATAATAATCACCTAGGTCAACATTAAAGGATCGTTCAAAAAAAACTGCCAATTCTTTAATATCCGCTTGCCCATAATTAATGACTTTTGATTCATATATTGCATATATCATTTCAATTAAACCAATTTTACTGCCTGTCCAAGTTAAATTTGATTTAACTGGAATTATAGGAACTAATGATTGGCTGGATAATTTAAAAAGCTCAGATTTTAAATATTCAATGGTTAATTCATACCCTATAAATTTCGCAAAGGTTGAATCCAGGCTAGTAGCAAAATCCGCATCAAGGTATGATCCAAGGCAATCTAAATGAATCTTTGCACTTTTGTTTTTTCTTAAAAAATATTGTTGGTCGGAGAAGGTCTCACCTCCTCTAAAATATTTATAAAAAATAGGATGAATGTTAAAATATTCTTCAAGTTTCTCAAGTTCGTTTTCAAAGTATTTTTTTTGACCTTTTAGACTTCCTTTTGGTCTTTCATTTTCAATATTGAATACATTCAAATTAAAAATAAACTTTGCAACAATCTTTGGTTTAACATGCTTAAAGAAATGGATTTCATCTTGGTCTGAATAGAATTCTTCAGATGTAATTAATTCACGTGATTTCTTCAAACAAGCTTCAATGGCATCTAAATTAAATTCTGTTACTTTTAAAGTATCTGTATTTCTTGATTCAAAAATCTTAATTTTCTTTTCTAAATCAGAAACAATTTTTTCATATTTATTTTTCACAATTATAAGGTTAGCTATTTTTCAAACACACAAAAAGGCACTCCATTCTTTCATAAAAAAGTTGGATTTCATAGTCGCAAAATTTGATGTTTAAAAAAGCAATTAATTATGAATCAAATTAAAACAAAAAATATTTTGATTTTACATTATAATAAAAAATCAGTACAATCAATACTCATTTTAAATAAGAAAAATTAAACTGATTTCTTTTTATCCGAATTTAGACTTTCTTCATTTTTCTGATTCAATTTATCGCGAAGTATATTCATATCAACACTCACTTTTTTATCTAAAATTTTAGCGTAGTGTTGTGTGGTTTTTAACGATTTATGACCTAACATTTTACTTACTGATTCAATAGGAACTCCGTTTGTTAGTGTTACAGTTGTAGCAAAAGTATGACGCGCCAAATGGAAAGTTAGGTTTTTTGTAATGCCACAGATATCAGCAATTTCTTTTAGATAAGAATTCATTCGTTGATTACTTAAAACTGGCAGTATCACATCACTATTCATAACTTTTGGATGTTCACGATACTTTTCAATAATTGATTGAACATTTGAAAGTATAGGAATGTTACTACTTGTATCGGTCTTGGCTCTTTTGGTTTTAACCCAATAATTGCCATCTATACCTATTACAACACGATTCTTGGTTAATTTTTTCACATCTACATATGACAGCCCAGTATAACAACTAAAAATAAATATATCTCTTACCAATTCTAATCTAGAAATTTGAATGTCTTTCTCAACTATTTTATGAATTTCTTCTTCAGACAAAAATTCTCTATCAACAATTTTCAATCGTGCTTTCCAGTTAAAAAATGGATCCTTACTAATCCAATCATTAGCATAAGCAATTCTTACAATTTTCTTGAAATTGGAAATATATTTAACTGCAGCATTATGGCCGCAATTCCTTTCCGTTTTTAAAAAATATTCATACCCTGTAATAAATTTATGGTCAATCTCTTTAATTGACAAGTCATCAACCTTATATTCCTTTTTGATATATTGTTCAAGACGCTTCCTTGCAGTTTTATACCTAGAAGCTGTTAGTGGTGCAAATTCTTTACCAACTAACTTATCAACCTGGTCGTTGTGCTCTTGAAACATCTTTAATACCAATCTTTTCTTTTCATTTTTGCCTAAATAGGTATCACGAATTTGAATTGCTGAAAAAGGCTTATTATTTTCTACAAATTGCTGATGAATCTTATTGATTTTATTTGAAATCAAATCAATGTATTGATTTATTTCCTGTGCTTCCTTGGAAAAACCTTTTACTTTGTTCGCGCTTGGATTCCATTTGTCAATGGGAACTTTTCGTTGAATACTGAATTCTGAACGCCTACTATCTACAGTAATTCTTAAATAAATGTTAGCTTTTCCGTTACTATCAGCTTTGACTCTTTTGATGTAAAATAGTAGTGAGATGGAATTATTCATAGTTTTTTGCAATTTTTAGAGTATAAATATACAAAAAATAAATCAAAAAATATTTTGAACCCCTTGTTTTTTCAGTTGCTACAGAAGAATTCGGGGTCAGTTGATTTATTTTTTTTAGTGACCCCGAATTAGCCCCCTTTTATTTGGTTTTTATTGTGTTTTTATGGTTTTTAGAGAAAACTACGCGCATTAAAAAACCCTATAAACATTGAGTTTATAGGGTTTTGTTGTGTTTTGGTTGTTTACTTAGTGGAGAAGATGGGAGTCGAACCCACTACCTCTTGACTGCCAGTCAAGCGCTCTAGCCAGATGAGCTACATCCCCATATTTATCATAAATTCCCTTTTAAAACTAACAAAGGAATTCTACTTTCAAAATCAACTTTTTTAATGGTGTTTTGCTCCAAAAGACGAATTAAAAATCCTCGTTTATTTCTTATAACACACAACATATCAGGGTTTATTTCAATCAAATGCTCTAAAACCCCTTGATAAACTGTAGCGTTTTCACTATTAAAAACAGTATCAGCTATTTCTTCAAAATCTTGATGTAATGAATTATCTTCCAAAGAATTATTCGGTGTAATAACATGTAATAAGTTTACTTTAGATTTAAAAAGAGCTACAATATCTTTTAACGGATTCAAAACTCCTTCTTTTTTAATCAGTCCAGAACGCAACCCTAACAAAATTGTATTTATTGGCTTAAAAACATACCCTTTTGGCACAATTAACATTGGCAATTCAGTTTGTTTAATAATCCCACCAACAACTTCACCTAAATAAATTGAAGAATCGGAAGAAGATAATTTTGCAGAAGAAATAATTAAATCAATATTTAATTCTTCACTAGCTTTTTTAATAATATCTATAACATCTCCCTTAAAAACAGCAGATTTAATTTCAATATTTTTTGAATCTACCTGAGTTAAAATAGCAGCTAATTCCTCTTTAGCTTCTTTTTCTAAAATTGCATCAACATTTTTAAGTACTCCTGTTGCTCTTGCAGAAGAAAAAACTTGAATTACATAAATTTTAGCATTAGAAATAGTTGCAAAATCTATTGCATATTGTAAAGTATTAACAGATTTATTTGAGCTTCCTATAGGAACAAGGATGGTTTTCATATTATAAATTTTAACAAATATAAATATTAATTTATTAACATTCTACATTTAAAAAAGCTCCGTTACAAAATAGAAAACGAAGCTTTTTTATAATTATTTAAACTATTAATATCTGTAGTATTCTGGTTTAAATGGCCCTTCAACCTCAACACCAATATATTTCGCTTGATCTTCACGCAAAGTTTCCAACTCAACACCAATTTTAGCTAAATGTAAACGTGCTACTTTTTCATCTAAAATTTTAGGCAACATATACACTTCGTTTTTATAAGCATCTCTGTTATTCCAAAGTTCTAATTGAGCCAATGTTTGATTTGTAAAAGAATTACTCATTACAAAACTTGGATGTCCAGTTGCACAACCTAAGTTTACCAAACGACCTTCAGCCAACACAATAATTTCATTTTCACCTATAGTATATTTATCTACTTGAGGTTTGATTTCAACTTTTGTATTTCCGTAGGTTTTATTCAACCAAGCCATATCAATTTCATTGTCAAAATGCCCAATATTACAAACAATGGTTTTGTCTTTCATTGCTTCAAAATGACGCGCTTGTACAATGTCTTTATTCCCTGTAGTAGTAATTATAATATCTGCATTTCCAATAACAGTTTCTAGTCTTTTAACTTCAAAACCATCCATTGCGCCTTGTAATGCACAAATTGGATCAATTTCAGTAACCGTAACAATAGAACCTGCACCTTTAAATGAAGCTGCTGTACCTTTACCAACATCACCATAACCGCAAACAACTACTCTTTTTCCTGCCAACATAATATCAGTTGCTCTGCGTATTGCATCTACTGCACTTTCTCTACAACCGTATTTGTTATCGAATTTCGATTTTGTAACCGAATCGTTTACATTAATAGCTGGCATTGGTAATGTTCCTGCTTTTACTCTATCATATAAACGGTGAACACCTGTTGTGGTTTCCTCACTTAATCCGTTAATTCCTGCAGCCAATTCTGGATAACGATCCAATACCATATTGGTTAAATCTCCACCATCATCTAAAATTAAATTCAATGGTTTTCTATCTTCCCCAAAAAATAAAGTTTGCTCAATACACCAGTCAAATTCTTCTTCATTTAGCCCTTTCCAAGCATATACTGAAACTCCTGCAGCAGCAATTGCAGCAGCAGCTTGATCTTGTGTTGAAAATATATTACAAGAGCTCCAAGTTACCTCAGCACCTAAATCTACCAAAGTTTCAATTAAAACAGCTGTTTGAATTGTCATATGTAAACAACCTGCAATTCTTGCTCCTGCTAAAGGTTTTTGTCCTTTAAATTCCTCTCTTAAACTCATTAACCCAGGCATCTCAGCTTCAGCTAATTGAATTTCTTTACGTCCCCAATCTGCAAGATTGATGTCTTTTACTTTATATTTTACGTAAGTTGATGTTTCTGTACTCATATTTATTAAATTTGCTTTTTAACTTTAACAACTAGTTAGTATTGTTTTAATATTTTGCAAAAGTACAAAATACATTTGAGAAACTAAATGCCTTTATACAAAACCATTAAACCAAATAATCACACAACAATTTATGTGTGGAAAATAGAAGAATCTTTTGATGCATTAATTGAAAATATTCAATTAACTGAAAAAAGCCAACAAAGATTACTTTCAATGAAATCTGAATTGCATCAACGTGGCTTTTTAAGTGTCCGTCATTTATTAAAAGAAGCCGGTTACACTGACTTTGATTTGTATTATAACGGCAATGGAAAACCGCACTTAACTAATGGAAAATATATTTCAATTACACACTCTTTTACTTTTTCAGCAATTGCTATTAGCGAAAAAGAAGTAGGTATTGATATTGAAAAAAACAGAGAAAAAATTAAAATCATTCAACATAAATTTGTGAATTTCGAGAGTGGTTTTATTCATAAAGATGATGACTACATTCAGCAATTAACAGTTATTTGGGGCGCTAAAGAAAGTTTGTATAAAATTTACCCTTATGGGGGTTTGACTTTTAAAAATGATATTGATATTGATTCGTTTCAAATTGATGACAAAAAAACAACAGGCTGTATTAAGGTAAAAGATTGGAATAAAAATTACAATATTCACTTTGAACAGCTAGATGAATTTACTTTGGTTTATGCTTTAGAACCTTCCAATAATGACTAAATCAGTATTAGATTTCATACAAAAAGCTTCAAAAAAAGGTGAAAAATTATTGGCTATTTTATTAGACCCCGATAAAACTTCTTTGGAAGAAATTCCAAGTATTTCAAAAAGAATAGAAAGCCTACATGCTCATTTTATTTTTGTAGGCGGAAGTTTTGTTGAAAATGGTATTACCAATATTTTTGTTCAAAAATTAAAAGAAAATACACAAATTCCAATTGTTTTGTTTCCTGGAGATTATTCACAAGTAACTAATTATGCGGATGCTCTACTATTTTTATCGCTCCTTTCAGGAAGAAATCCAGAATATTTAATTGAACAACAAATAAAAGCTGTTCCATTTTTAAAAAATTCAACGTTGGAAATTATACCAACTGGTTATATTTTAATTGATGGCGGCACAAAATCATCGGTCTTAAAAGTCAGCAAAACCTCCCCTATTTCACAAAAAAATATTGAATTGGCGGTTTCAACCGCAGTAGCTGGGATGTATAAAGGTAAACAACTCATTTATTTAGAAGCCGGTAGTGGTGCAAAAACCGTTGTAAGTGCGCAATTAATTTCAGAAGTAAAAAAAAATATTACCATTCCATTAATAGTTGGTGGCGGTATAAAATCAAAAGAACAATTAAATAATGCCTATAAATATGGTGCAGATTTGGTGGTAATTGGTACCGCATTTGAAAATAATATAGATTTATGAACGAGCTATTAAACTTTTTTACAGAACCTTATCAATCGGCTAGTACAATCAATATTCTGCTTGAATTAATAGCTGCAATTTTTGGAGTTGCAAGTGTTTTATATGCTAAAAAAGAAAATATTTTAGTGTTCCCTACAGGCATTATAAGCACTGCCATTTATGTTTATTTATTAGCTCAATGGAATTTATACGGAGACTTAATTATCAATATTTACTATACCATTATGAGTGTTTATGGTTGGTTTTTATGGAGCAGAATTATTGACGAAGAACAACACCATATTCCAATCACAAGAACCAATTTAAAAGATAAACTTAAAACTTTAGGTATATTTATTTTCACTTCCATTTTTGTGATTGCTGTATATCGTTATTACAATGTAATGCCAAACCATTTAAATTTTACTGAAAGTGCAAATTATGCCTATACAAATATGATTTCAGGAAATTTAGAGAATTTCAGAAAAATAACACCCTTTTTAGACACTTTTACTACCGGAATATTTTTTGCAGGAATGTGGTTAATGGCAAATAAAAAATTAGAAAACTGGACATTTTGGATTGTAGGAAACTTAGTTTCTATACCTTTATACTTTGTAAAAGGCTATGGATTTACAGGAATCCAATACACCATCTTTTTAGTAATAGCCATTTTAGGATATCATTCATGGAAAAAGCGCTTAAACAAACAAAAGCAAATATTGTAAGAGTCGTATTGTTTGGTCCAGAAAGCACTGGAAAAACAACACTATCTCGTCATTTAGCACGCCATTACAATACTGTTTGGGTACGTGAATATGCTCGTGAATATTTACAAAATAAATGGAATAATGAACGTAAAACCTGTGAAAACTCAGATTTAATGCCCATTGCTTTCGGACAAATGAAATTGGAAAATGAATTGTCCAAAAAAGCCCATCGAATATTAATTTGTGATACCGATTTATTAGAAACCAAGGTTTATTCTGAAGAATATTACGGCGGTTTTGTAAATCCAAATTTGGAAACAGCTGCCATTGCAAATACCTACGATTTATATTTATTAACTTATATTGACACACCTTGGGAAGAAGATGATTTAAGAGATAGACCTGAGTTGCGTTTGGAAATGTTTAAAGCTTTTGAAAATGCCCTAATAAAATACAACAGACCTTATATTTTATTAAAAGGTGATAAAAAAAAGCGTCTAGAAGTTGCTATCAAAAAAATTGATGAAATTTTAAATTTGAAGCCCAATTTACAACGATTTAAATAAAATGATTGCTGAAAATCTTATAAAAGAATTGAATTTTAAAGCAGTTAGAAGTAGCGGTGCTGGTGGACAACATGTGAACAAAGTTTCTTCGAAAATTGAGTTGTATTTCGACTTGCTAAATTCTGTTGAATTATCATCTGAAGAAAAAGAATTATTGCTAAAAAACTTACAGTCAAAACTTACCAAAGAAGGTGTTTTACTTTTAAACTGTGATGAAAGTAGAAGTCAGCACAAAAATAAGGAAATTGCTATTAAACGCTTTTTAGAAATCATTTATAATGGATTAAAAGTTCCAAAAAAAAGAAAAGCTACCAAGCCTAGTAAATCTAGTATTCAAAAAAGATTGGATAAAAAGAAAAAATTAGCCTATAAAAAAGCGCTTAGAAATAAACCTGAAATGTAATAGTATTTAACGTTCATTTATTTTTACAAGAAAAAATTACATCTTATAATTCATCAGCACTCTTAATTGCGTTTTGCAGCGCAGTTGCATATTTACTATCTTCAACAACTTTTAACAATGCTTCTAAAGGAAATACTTCAGATGCTTTTATCCAATGTGCTATGGCACATAAAATAGCTCCTTTTTTTCCTCCAACTTTTAAAAATTCTTTTGTTTCAAATAAATTATCTGTATTTATTTTACTATCAACATATACCTTTGAATTCTCTGAAATTCGATTTTTTACTTTATTCCAACCATCGTCAGTAACAGCAATAACTACATTCGGCTTTTCCAATCCCGTGAAATTAATGGGCTTTTTAGAAAGAATTACCTCTGCGACTGAGAATCCGGTTCCTACAGTAATTGGATATTCTCCCTTCATAGTAGCATGCAACCCTGAAAGCATTCCTGCTTGTGCTAACATAGTTGCTGCAGATTGTATTCCTCCACCTGCTGAACCTGCTATAACGATACCTACACTATCCTTAACAGTTGAAACAAACTGAGTTTCTAAAACTTTAATGGTTTCTAACAATGAACTTGTATCTCTTTTTAAACTTACTCCAACAGGACGTTTATTTTTGAATGTTTCTTCTGCAACAATAAAATCTTCCATTTCTGAAATCTTTTTCATCCCATGTGAAGTGCATAAACTTGATAATTCAACCAATGAAAAACCCGGTGTACTTATAGCTTCCTTTAATACATTTGTAAAGTTTGAAATATCATTCACACGAACACTAAATGCAGCGCCAGATTGATGTGCTAAATTCACAACATCATAAGGTTCTGCATCATCATCACTATGTTTATAAGCCTTAAACTCATTGGTTGATAAACCACTCATTTGTCCACCAGTCATTCCATAAAGTAAATTATTAATCACAACCAATGTCATATCAATATTTCTTCGTGCCGCCTCTAAAATATGCTGTAAGCCAATTGTAGCACCACCATCACCTTGAATGACAACTACTTTTTTGTTTGGATTGTCTAACCCTAAGGCAACTCCAACGCCCAAAGCAGGTGCACGACCGTGCAAACCGTGAATGGTGTGGGTTGCAAATAATGGATCCACCAACCCAGAACAACCAATATCACTTACAAGTGCTACATCTTTAGGTCCAAAACCTAATAATTCTAACGATTTTGAAACACTTCTAACACAAACACCATGCCCACAACCAGGACAAAAAGGCATTTTGGCATTGGTCAATATTTTTTCTGCTGTTTCCATAAATTCAAGACTAATTAATTTACAATTTCTTCTATTTCAGAAGGTGTTAACATGCTGGCAAATTTTGTGGCGGTTTTAACTTTTGGGTTCTTTCTTTTACCAAATATCATCTCTTTATATAAACCCGTCATATTTTCTTCTGCAAATGTTACGGTATCATAAGAATCAATGATATCATAAATTTTTTGAGAAATTGGAAGCAAGGTTTTAACAATTAATAATGAAACCTTTTTTCCTTTACTTCGTATTGAATTAACAGCATCTCTTGAAGCATCAGCAGTTACTCCCCAAGTCACAATTAAATTAGCAGCTCCTTCTTCAGCATCTATTTCATAAAAAGTATATTCGTCTACTCGTTTTTCCAATTTTTCACGAAGTCGCCAAGTATTTGCTAAACTCTCAGGAGTCCCTTTTCGTATCAATCCTTCGTTATCATGAGTTGATGAATTAAATCGTACTTGATATTCATTATTTCCTAAGGGATAAAATGTTGGAACCATATCTTTCCCTGCTTTATAAGGCTGGTATGGAGGTTCAAATGCTTTAGGCGTTGTATCAACCTTTTCAATTGGTTCAAGTGAGTTGATATCAAAACTTTTTTGAGTCATTACTAACTCTTTAGAAGTTAAAATAATTACTGGAGTTCTAAATTTTACCGCAGTTTTTACAGCTTCATTTGAAAGTGTCCAGGCATCGCTAAAATTCGAAGGAGAGAATATTGGCAAAGGAAAACCCCCTGAAATAATTCCATCAATAAATTTTAAATCACCCTGCGCTCCAGTGGTTGCCGACCCAGTACTTGGACCTAATCTTTGCGTAATGATAATTACCATAGGCAATTCCATCATATACGCCATATTTAAAGTTTCGGTCATTAAAGCCAATCCTGGAAAAGCTGTTGCCGTAACTGGAATTTTTCCAGCTGCCGAATAACCACACATCCACTGCAAAACTGATATCTCATCTGGTCCTGCTAAAAATTCCGGAAAACGTTCTTTTGAATAACTATAAAATAAATTGGAAGGTGTTATTGGGTATCCTATAAACACATCTGCTCCTGATTGTACTACTGCTTCTGTTATAATTCTTGAAGCATCAATCATAACATTTTTTGAAGTTACATTTCTCAAAGTATTACACTTTAAAATTAAGGTATAAAGGTAATTTATCCTTTTCATATAGCGTAAAATTTAATACATTAGTTATCTGTTATTCTTATAAATTTATTAGTCCATTTTTAAATTAAATTAGGNTAANATTATTAACTCTTTAGAAAATTGAAAATTAGTGCTACAATCGCCGTTTTATAAATTATCAAAATATTCAAAAAGAAATTTTACAATTATATTGTTTCTTTCTCTCATTATCCTAATAACGGTAATGCGTTATTTAGATGGTAAAATTCAAAATAACGAAACTGCACAAGGAATTATATCTTTTGAATTGGCAAAAGATTTATCAAAGTCTGAAGCAATCTTAAATGCTTGGAATATCGTATCCAAAACTGCTGCTGGAATGAGTTTGGGTTTTGACTTTTTATTTCTACTCGTATATTCTTTATTTATTTCAATTCTAATTCATACATTAAATGAACGTTTATGGAAACACACTAAAATTTATACTATTGGGGTTATTTTAATTTGGTGCATGTTTTTAGCTGCATTATTTGATATGATAGAAAATGTAGCTTTGATAAAACTATTATTAGGCGACTTACAGCAAAAATGGAGTTCAATTGCTTATTATTTTGCTATTTCTAAGTTTTCTTTGTTGTTGATAGGAATACTATTTATCGTTCTGAATTTAATTTTTTTAGGACAATCTTTTTTAAAATCGAAGTCTTCTTTTTTAAGGGGATCCTCAAAATCCATATAAGACAATCTAGCTATCAAATTTTTCTTATTCATTCCAAAGGCAGAATGTAAATCGTCAGCAAAAAGTGGGCTGATTTAGGTAATTTTATAGAGGGTGTTTTCAAAATCTTTAAATTTGATAAATTATGAAAACACAAAAGAAACAAACCACCGAAAACTTCATTAAAAAAACTCATAGAAAAACAAAAAGCTACTAAACCTCTTAAATCTAATATTCAAAAAAGATTGAATAAAAAAAATTAGCCTATAAAAAAGCTTTCCGAAGAAAGCCTGAATTGTAATTTTTAAGATTTTTTATTTGCCAAAAATTGATTTATAGTTAAAGGGCCGGAACCAACTACAAAATACAAGCACAATAAAAAAAGCACTAAAATAGCGAGTTCTAAAGATTCACCTCCCATCATTAATTGTGTATGTTTATAAACATAAAAAACAGCACTAATTAGTATTGGTATTTGAATTAACGCTGCTATACGAGTAAATAACCCTAAGAATAGTAACAATCCTCCAACTATATGAACAATCCCAATTAAAGACACCCAAATAAATAGTTCTCTTTGAACACCCAGTTCAATCAACGAGTTCGGATTAGAAATTATTAACCAACCTCTAATCAATAAGGCAATTCCTAAAAACATTCTAATAAAAGCATAAGCTTTATCTGTTTTTGAATCTAAAAATTTCAATTTTAAAATTAATTCACTCATAATCTATAGTTTAAAATTAGTATATTAAATGTACTAAAAAATACTTGACTCCATAATTTATATTACTTACTACAACAAATTGATTAAAATTAAAAAACCAAAAGCTTACTAATTATTAATTCTATTTATTTTTTATGAAAAATGATTCTATATAAATAAATATTAACTAATTTTACACCATCTCAAAAGGGGTGCCTAAAACGGCTGAGATCACACCCATTGAACCTGAACAGGTAATGCTGTTAAGGGACACGTTTTGATGAAGAGTTCATTAAAACAAAACAATTAATTATTCAAATCATCGATTAATTACCTCTTTTTAAATCGTTTTATTTTATAAAAATGAAACATTTAATTACACTTCTAATGATTGCATTCACATTAAATGTAAATGCTCAAGAATTATTAACACTTTCCGGAAAAATAACAGACGGAACAAAACCCTTCCCAGGTGTAAATGTGCAAGTAAAAGGGACCGAAATTGGAACCACAACTGACATTAATGGGCGATTTTCTTTAAATTTAAAAAATGGAGATTATATTTTGATAATAAGTTCCATTAGTAAACCAAAGGAAATTAAAGGAAATTTAACCAAGGATTCATTTATTTCAATTGACATGTCTGACAGTTTTGTAGTACTTGAAGAAGTTTTGGTTTCTGCGGTTCGGGTAAAATCTGGTGCTCCTGTTACCTTTAGTAATGTGAGTAAAGAAGAGATTAAGGATCGAAATTTAGGACAGGATATTCCTGTTTTGCTAAATTATCTGCCATCGGTTGTTACAACATCCGATGCAGGCGCTGGTGTAGGTTATACGGGCATTAGAGTACGTGGTAGTGATGCCACTCGTGTAAATGTAACCATCAACGGAATTCCGTATAATGATGCTGAAAGTCAGGGAACTTTTTGGGTAAATATGCCCGATTTTGCTTCTTCAACTGAAAGTATGCAATTACAACGTGGTGTGGGAACTTCAACCAATGGCTCAGGTGCTTTTGGAGCGAGTTTAAACTTATTAACTGATGCTGTTTCAGAAAATGCTTTTGGTGAATTAAGTGCTTCTATTGGTTCTTTCAATACCACAAAAATTACTGGTAAATTTAGTACTGGCCTAATAAATGACCATATTGAATTTTCTGGAAGATTGTCTAAAATTGATTCTGACGGTTATATTGACAGAGCTTATTCGGACTTAACCTCGTTTTTTTTACAAGGTGCTTATGTAGATGATAACACATTAATTAAAGCCATTACTTTTGGAGGTCATGAAAAAACATATCAGGCTTGGTATGGCGTAACCAAAGAAGAAATGAATTTATACGGCAGAACGTACAATCCTTACACTTATGATAATGAGATTGATAATTACAATCAAAACCATTATCAATTGTTGTGGAATGAAACCATTACCGACAACTGGTCTACTAACTTAGCTTTTAACTATACCAAGGGAAAAGGCTATTTTGAACAATATAAAGACGACCAAGATTTTTCCGATTATGATTTAGATCCAATTGTAATTGGAGGCGAAACTATTGATGAAACAAACTTAATAAGAAGACGTTGGTTAGATAACGATTTTTATGTTTTTAACGCAAATGCAACTTATAAGAATGAGAACTATAGTTTTATTTTTGGAGGTTCATACAGTAATTATTCAGGTGATCATTTTGGTGAAATCATTTGGGCGGAATATGCTAGCAATTCAGAAATTAGAGATCGCTATTATGAAAGTGAGACCCGTAAAACAGATTCAAATATTTTCGCGAAGTTAGATTATAAATTCAATGAAACCTGGGCTCTGTTTATTGATTTACAAGGAAGATTTGTTTCCTTCGAAACAAATGGGTTAACTTCTGATAGAACCCCAATAGATGTTGATGAAAACAACAATTTCTTTAACCCAAAAGCTGGTATCACCTATCAAATTAATGATTTTAACAGCTTGTATTTATCATACGCAAAAGCAAATAGAGAACCAAACAGAAATGATTATGAAAATGGTATTACCAATCCAGAAAAATTAAATGATTTTGAATTGGGTTGGAGAATCAACAAAGAAACTTTTAAAATTAATAGCAATATTTATTATATGCTATACAAAGATCAATTGGTTTTAACGGGTGCAATTGATGATGTTGGCGCTCCAATTAGAGCTACAAGTGGAAAAAGTTACCGTTTGGGTATAGAGGTAGATGCTTATATTAAAATTTCAAATAAATTTAATATTCAACCAAATATTGCTTTAAGTAGTAATAAAAATGTTGATTTTACATCTTCTTGGAACGGTGAATTGGTAGATCTAGGAAATACGGATATTGCTTATTCTCCTAATTTTATCGCAGGGAGTAATTTCGAATATCAACCATTCTCAAAATTGAGGTTTGCATTGTTATCAAAACTTGTAGGCGAACAATATATGGGAAATATAGACAATTCAAATTCAAAATTAGACAGTTATTTTGTGAATGATTTCAATGTATCTTTTGAAATTACTCCCAATAAAATAGTAGAATCTATTCGTTTTGATTTACTAGTAAACAATATTTTTAATGTTGAATATATTTCAAACGGGTATTATTACACTTATGATGACGATTGGTCTGTTCCAGGAGATATTACAACCTTGGATGGTGCTGGATATTATCCACAAGCAGGCATCAACTTTTTGTTGGGAGCGACAATAAGATTTTAATCACTTGGGTAATAACAAATAGCTAAAAAAACTGTTTAGTGTGACTTAGGTCACTCTAAACAGTCATAATAAAATTATAAAATTATACTATTCTAAATTACAGGTATTTATTTTAAAAATTGAATACATTGGACAATAGCCCGTTATAGATGTTGTCAACAAAATTGCAGCAATAACATACAATACATTTTGAATCCATATAGTTTCAAAATCGGTTGAGAATCCAAAATATCCAATAGCTATTGCCAGTATTATTCTAATAATTCTGTCTGTACTGCCTAAGGTTTTTTTCATTTTTAAAAATTTTATTAACTGCTTATTACGATTCAGAAGTAATTCTTCCGGTAGCGCAACTCACAAAAGATTTTGCTTTATGCATCATTGTATTTACATCACCAATATCTGGATACCCCATACTTGATAGTTTTTCTTTTACTTTTGAAAGTATTATTTCATTAGAAGTATTTACTATTACCTTTGAAGTTTCTAAATCTACCGAAACCTCATCAATGCCTTCAATGGTTAAAATTCCTTTTTTAATGGAATTGGCACATCCTCCACATTTTAAATTTAATATTTCTATTGTTGTCATATTGTTTTTTAAATTAAGTCGTTTTTCAACTCTTAAAATTACTACAATTTATTAATTTTTAAAAGTAATACTCCAAATTCCTCTTAAATCTCCTTCAACATAACCAATTGCTTCATCGTTTAGATAACGTGATTTAATAATTGAATCGGTTTTTACTGCAACTGTTTCATTGATAGTTCCATGACATCCCAAACAATTTGCTTGCATGATAATTGGGGCGTAAAAATGTTTTATGCCATATTCATCAACTTCAACAATTGGATTTAAACCATTTTCATTGTTAAGTGAATTGTTATATTGTTCAATAATTTGAAGTTCTCTTTCATTTGGTTTGTTACTTGAATTTCTTAATTTATTTGAAGTACGTTTAATTGTTACGTTGTATTTTTCAGACAATTGTTCGGTAATAGGCATCGCTTGCACATTGCAAAATGGAATTGCCTGTGATGGTCCTCCAAGCTTCATTTGCTCCATTAAATTAGTACTTAACTCATTAAATGTAGCTTGTGTAATTTCTTTTCCTTTTGCTGTGTATGCCTCCTTATCTTTATTTGATAATTCTGAATTACAAGCAACAACACTCATCAAAACCAATAAACTTAAAAAGAACTTAACCATATTATTTAGTTATTTGTTGATTATTTTTTTGCCAATTTAGGATACCGCCTTGTAAATCATAAACTTGCTCAAAACCTAAATTTGCAATTTTTTTACTTGCTGAAGAAGTTCTGTTCCCAGATCTGCAGTATAAAAAAACTGGTTTACTTTTATCAAATTGGGACATTTGATCTAAAAATGCTTTGTCAAAAAAATTGATATTGATAGCACCTTCAATATGACCTTCAGAAAATTCTTCAGGTGTTCTTATATCAATAATTGTTTGATTCAACGATTTCTCTTTAAATTCAGCTGGAGGAACAACATTAATTTCGCCAAATTGAGTTGTTGTTTTTGAAGGCTTTTTGTCGTTACAACCATAAACTGAAATAGTTACAAGCAACAACAGTGTAAATTTTAAAATTATTTTCATTAGTAATGTTTTTGATTTTTATGCAAATGTAAAATTACAATTAAATTATCGCAGTAACCAAAGTTACCTGTATAATCAGAAAAGGGAGTTTAAAAAAACTCCCCCTTCATTATCTAAATTAAAAAAAACATTTATAGAAAGGTTGTTGGGCAAACATAATCGGTTAATGATACCCCCGTATCTTTAATATCTTTAAAACCACCTCTAACATCTGTTACTTTTTTTACTCCATTTGCCTGAAAAATAGATGCTGCAATTAGTGACCTATACCCACTTGCACAATGTAAAAAATACTCCTTATCAGGATTTATTTCAGCAAAATTTGTATGAATATAATCTAATGGGAAATTCTCAACATTAATTACATGTTCTGAAAGATATTCAGATTCTTTTCTAACATCTAAAGCTACATCCATTGAGCCTTCTTTTAATCTATTGGCAAATTGAGTAGCAGACATAGAACCTATCTGATCTACTTTATGACCTGCAGCTTTCCATGAATGAATACCACCTCGTAAATAACCCAAATTATTGTCGTAACCAACTCTTGATAAACGGATAACTACTTCGTGTTCACGCCCTTCTTCAGCTATAAAAATTATTTTTTGATTAATATCTTTTACTAAAGAACCTACCCAGGGTGCAAAACTACCGCCTAAACCAATGTACCAAGCACCAGGCACTGTACCTTCGTTTGTATATATTTCCTTAGTACGGGTATCAATTACTAAAATATCATCTTGCTCACTCATTTCTTTAAATGAATCAGCATCAATTGGATTGGTTCCTCTTTGTAAAATTTCATCAATACCAGTATTAACACCTTTATTCATTCTCACATTATTACCAAAGTATTGTGGTGGTGGCTTTAAACCTGTAGTAACTTCCTCAATAAATTCTTCTTTGGTCATATCTGCTCTTAAAGCATAATTTGTTTTCTTTTGATTGCCTAAAGTATCAAAAGTATCTGAACTCATGTTTTTACCGCACGCTGAACCTGCTCCATGGTTTGGATATACAATAATATCATCTGGCAATGTCATAATTTTATTTCGTAAAGAATCGAATAAATGGCCTGCTAAATCAGCTTGGGTTAAATCAGATTTAACTGCTAAATCTGGGCGACCAACATCACCAATAAACAAGCAATCACCTGTAAAAACATAAGGTTTATTTCCTTCTTCATCAATCAACAAATAAGATGAAGATTCCATAGTGTGCCCGGGCGTATGTAATAATTTTAATGTTAAATTACCAATTTTAAATTCTTCACCATCCTTTCCTTGGTGGATGTCATAACTAGGATCTGCATTAGGCCCAAAAACAATAGTAGCGCCCGTTTTTTTTGCCAAATCAACTTGACCTGAAACAAAATCGGCATGAAAATGTGTCAAAAATATATATTTTATTTTTGCGCCATCTACTTTTGCCATCTCAATATATGGTTCAGTTTCTCTTAAAGGATCAATAATTGCTGCTTCTCCATTAGAATGGATATAATAAGCCATTTCTGCCAAGCATCCTGTAAACAATTGTTCTACTTTCATAATAATCTGAATTTAATTTTGTTAAATATATTTTGAGGTCTTTCAAAATTACAAGATAGATTTTTCTTATTTGTAACCTAAATCACATTGAATGTGGTATTTAGAAAATTTTAACTATTTGTTTGTTTTACATATTTATAATATTTCCCTCCAATTTCTCTGCTGTTTTTATTGTTTTCGAAAGCATCTACCGCTTCCTGAATACTCATAAAACAATTTTCATATTTAATTTTGCGCATAATCCCCGCATTTTGCAGTACATCTCTAACAGGTCCTTTCATTCCTGTAAAAGCAATATCTATGCCTATACTTTTATATTTTCCTATGATGTCATCTAACATATAAACTCCTGAACTATCTATACTATTGATACTTTCACCATCAATAATAATTAATTTGAGTTTATCTTTTCTTCTAAAAACCAATTCTTCTAATGTATCCTTAAAATAATAAGTATTCGCAAAAAACAATTGTGCATCAAAACGATAAATTAATATTTCATCCTTCTCTTTTAAAGTACTAAACCGTTCAATATTTCGATAAAAATGAGTTCCTGGAACGTTTGCTAATACTGCTACATGTGGTTTGGTTGTTGCATAAATTAAAACTACTAATGAAAGTATAATACCAATTAAAACCCCTTCACGAATTCCAACAGTAGCTGTTACAATAAGTGTTATATTTAAAATTATCAATTCTTTTTTTGAGTATTTTAATAAGTGCTTAGGCATATAGAAATCTAACAATCCATACACCGCCACCAAAATAATAGCTGCTACAACCGCTTGTGGTAAATAGTAAAAAACCGGTGTTAAAAACAATAAGGTAAAACCAACAACAGTACCCGAAATTAGTGCTGCCAAAGGCGTGTTTGCGCCTACCTGATTGTTAACTGCAGTTCTTGATAACCCCCCTGTGGCAGGATAGGTTTGAAAAAAAGAACCTACTATATTTCCCAAGCCAATGGCAAATAACTCCTGATTTGGTAAAACTTTGTAATTGTCGTGTTTTAATTCTATGGCTTTAGCAACAGATATGGCTTCTAAAAATGCAATAAATGACAATGTTAAAGCAATTGGAAATAACTGAAACATAATATCCATGGTAAAATTTGGCATTCTAAAAGCTGGCAAACCTTCAGGAACTTCACCTATAATTTGAACACCATATTGTTCTAAGCTAAAAATTTTAACAAGTAAAATCCCTAAAACTACAACTACTAATGCTGCCGGAATTATTTTTGTAATTCGTTTTAAAAAAACTAAAATTAGGATTGCCGAAACACCAATACCAAGTGCAAAATAATTGATTTCTTTTATATGTTTAAAAACCTCAATTATTAAATTATAAATTTTATCACTTCGCTGAATGTCAATTCCTAACAAATGTTTTAGCTGACTGAATCCTATAATTAATGCTGCCGCAGAAGTAAAACCACTAATGACTGGTCTTGATAAAAAATTGACTAAAAAACCCAATTTAAACATTCCAAACAATACTTGCAAAACGCCCATCATAAAAGCCAAAAGAATAGCAAATTCTATAAAGTTTTGAGTACCAATATCAGCTAATGTAGCCACGCCCGCTGCCACAATTAAGGAATCCATTGCAACAGGACCAACAGCCAATTGACGAGAAGTTCCAAAAAAAGCATATACTATTTGCGGAATCATTGCCGTATACAAACCGTAAATTGGTGGTAATCCAGCAATCATAGCATAAGCAATACCTTGCGGTATAAGCATAATACCAACTGTTAAACCAGCGCTAATATCTCCTTTTAACCAGGCTTTTTTGTAGTTTGGCAACCAATCTAAAATAGGAAAGATACTTTTTAAATTCATATTCTTTATTTACATTCTTTAAATAATTTGATAGTACAGGCTGAACACCAATCTTTATCTAGCTTCTTGTAAATTTCAGAAACGGCTGTATTTTTATCTGTATAGAAGTTTTCTTGTCCAATAGTTTTTGCAAAACCACCACTTCTTAAAATATCCTGACTTATCAATTTTAAGCCCACAAAATAAATTCCTCCGCCTCTATATTGCCATTTTAATACTTCCTGAGTGAGCCATTCTGCACCTGCTAAATCAACAAAATTAACACCGTGAGCAAGTATCAATAAATGATTTTCATTTCCATTTTCATATAAATCTGAAAAATAATTGGAAACAACTTCAACAGCTCCAAAATAAATGGAACCATCAATTCTAATTATTTTAAGCTGCGGACACTCTTCAGCTTTATCATCTCGAATAATATTGATAAACTTATCGTCTTTATTTTTTCCAAATACAGCAATATTTGGTTTTGAAGTTTTTTCCAAATAGAAAAACAATGAAATTAAAATTCCTAAAAACAAGGCTATCTCCAATTCTAAAAATAAGGTTCCTAATAAAGTAACGCTTAGAACAATAAACTCACGTTTACTGCTTTTAATAATTTGTTTGATATGATGAAAATCAATTAAATTATATCCTACCAATAAGATGATTCCTCCCATAGCAGGTTTTGGTAAAAAAGAAGCATATTTTGCAAAAAATAAAACTACCAGCATTAAACCCAAAGCTGATATAATTGCAGATAATGGTGTTTTAGCACCAGCCTGATAATTAACTCCTGATCGGGTAAACGATCCTGAACTTGCATACGAAGAAAAAAAACTAGAGATTATGTTAGACAAACCTTGTCCGATAAATTCCTGATTGTTCTCTAATTTTTGATGTGAATGTAATGCAATTGCTCGTGCAATTGAAACCGCTTCAACCAAACCCAGTAGCGCCAATGTTATGGCACCTGAAGTTAATAACCGCATATCTTCAAAATTAAAATCAGGGATTTTAAATGGCGGTAAGTTTGAAGGTACATGTCCAACAGTTTCAATTCCGTGAAGTTGGCCACCTAATACAAATGCCAAAACACTTCCTAGAATCATCGCAATTAACATATACAACCTAGAAATGTATTTTATTTTTTTTATGATAAATGCCAAAACAAGCGTACCGAGTGCCACCCCTAAAACATATAAATTTGTTTCCTGAATATGAACAATGATATAATTAATGATTTCATAAAAAGAGCTTCCCTGCGGAACATTGATCCCAAAAACATGTTTTAATTGTTTAAATGCTATTAAAATTCCGGCACCGGCAGCAAAACCAATAACAACAGAATGCGAGACAAAATTGACCAATTTTCCCATTTTTGCCAATCCCATTATAAGCTTTATTGCACCTGCCATAAACGACAAAACTATTGCCATTGAAATAAAAGCCTCTAGTTCTGTTTCTGGATTTACAAATTTGCTGATAACCGCAAAAACAACTATTGAACTTGTGGTAGTTGGTCCAGAAATTAAGTGATAAGAAGAACCAAATAAAGCGGCAATAATTGGTGTTATCATCGCAGTATAAAAACCATAAATTGGTGGTAAACCAGCAATCATTGCGAAAGCGACTGCTTGTGGAATTACAATAATTGTACCTGTAATTCCGGCAATTAAATCATCTTTCCATGTTTTTTTGGTTAATGGAAGCCAAATTAAAAAAGGGAATATTTTTTTTAAACTCATTTTACAAGTTTATAAGTGTTGCAATTGCAAAAGTACAGCGAACATTTTTTAGAAATGTGACTTAAATCACAAACTAAACTTAAAATAATTCTCCTTGATTTTCGCCTTTAATTCTTCCTAAATGTTTGTAAGCCAAATGTGTTACTTCACGACCACGAGGCGTTCTCATTATAAAACCTTCTTGAATTAAAAATGGTTCATATACTTCTTCAATGGTTTCAGTATTTTCACCTACAGCAGTTGCAATGGTACTAATTCCAACAGGTCCTCCTTTAAATTTATCAATGATAGTGGTTAAAATTTTATTATCCATTTCATCCAATCCATGCGCATCCACATTTAAAGCCTCTAAGGCATACCTTGCAATTTTTATAGTTATTGCCCCATCACCTTTAATTTGAGCGAAATCACGTACTCTACGAAGTAACGCATTGGCAATACGAGGAGTTCCCCTACTTCTACCTGCAATTTCAATTGCCGACTCCATAGAGATTGGAACTTTTAAAATAGTTGCACTTCGTTGAACAATAGTAGTTAATAATTCAGTATTGTAATATTGTAAACGGCTACTAATTCCAAAACGCGCACGCATTGGAGCAGTTAATAAGCCTGAACGTGTGGTTGCACCAATTAAGGTAAAAGGTTCTAAATCTATTTGAACTGTTCGTGCATTTGGACCCGATTCAATCATAATATCAATACGATAATCTTCCATTGCAGAATATAAATACTCTTCAACAACAGGACTTAATCGATGAATTTCATCAATAAATAACACATCACGTTCACTTAAATTTGTAAGTAAACCTGCTAAATCCCCTGGTTTATCCAACACTGGTCCTGAAGTAATTTTTAACCCAACATTCAATTCGTTGGCAAGTATGTGTGCTAAAGTAGTTTTTCCCAATCCAGGAGGCCCATGAAATAATGTGTGATCTAAAGCTTCGCCACGTAAATTTGCAGCTTCAACAAAAATCTTTAAATTTTCCAAAACTTGATCTTGTCCTGTAAAATCATCAAAACTTAGGGGTCTCAATTTTTTTTCAACATCTAATTCTTCAGGTGAAAAATGGTCTTTGTCAGGATTTAAGTTTTCGTTCATAAAAACAAAGATAAATAATTAGCAATTGATAATGAATAATTAAAAATGAATAATTAAAAATTGAGAATTGAGAATTGAGAATTGAGAATTGAGAATTGAGAATTGAGAATTGAGAATTGAGAATTGAGAATTGAGAATTGAGAATTGAGAATTGAGAATAAAAAAACGTGATTTATTTCTATTCGAAATAAACCACGTTTTTTTTATTCTGTATGGATTTTTTAAGATTCTTCTTCACCCTCTTTTAAAGGTGTTGTTTGACAAACAAAATCTTCTTCGTGTCCAGGTTTGCTGTAATCATATGCCCAACGGTGTACTGCTGGAATTTCACCT
>BS_KBA_SWE02_21mDRAFT_10000135_pt1 | contig 25209 bp, 23 predicted proteins | sample BalSeasSWE02_21m_FD_9196 | JGI IMG/M metagenome (IMG submission 9196)
GTTTAAGGGGTTTTTTCGTTTTTGACCATTTTCAAAAAGCACTTAAAAGCGCATAGAACAGTTACCCTATAGGTTACCCTATTGCAATTTTAGGTTCGATTCCAAACTACTCTTTAAATATCTATTCTTCTGATAAAATGTGACTTTCGTCATTAAATACGTCATTGAAATAATTTGTTTTAATTACTCGATTAAACTTGTTTAAAAGCCCCGACATTAAGTGTCGCATAATATTTACTGGTTAAGAAGTAATTTTGTGTTAATAATTGAAAAGGTATATATACCCTGCCAATACGGGTTGGTATAGCTATTAGTAAACATATCCACTTGTTAGTTGCAAGTGAAGAAATAATTCCCATAATGAAATAAGATCGTGAATATGAAAACACAATTAAAGAAAAATGAAAAAGTAGTCTTAACAATTAGAAAACATTGGTTTGTTCTTTTAAAACCAATGCTATGGACAGTAATCTTGATAATTATTGCTTTGGCTGGTTCCAATTCTGAATTTGGGAACTTTTTTCTTATTGGCGCTGGACTAACAATTGCTTGGTTTATATATTGGATATTAGACAGGAATACTAATTTGTGGGCAGTGACGAATTTAAGAGTAATAGATGAGTATGGAGTATTTTCAAATAATTCTAAAGAAACACCATTAGAAAAGATTAATAATGTTTCATACAGACAACCTCTTTTAGGAAGAATTTTTAATTATGGACATGTTCAAATTCAATCTGCAGCTGAATCAGGTTCTACACTACATAAAATGGTTGAGAGTCCAAAAAAACTAAAAGACACAATTACCCAATATCAGGAAATATATAAACAAGAACAAATAAAAGAACAAGCTCAAAGTTTGGCTAATGCTTTAGGTGGACAAAAATCTTTTGGCAGTGCTGATATTTCTGAAGAATTGACAAAACTACATGACCTGAAAGAAAAAGGAATCATTACTGAAGATGATTTTCAAAAAAGGAAAAACAAAATATTAAATAATTAACACCAGCAACTAAGACGGTATAAAAATAATAGCCGATACCGTATTAAATTCAAAGATTGTGTCCCACATCAACTTTTGTGTGATTTGACAGGAAAGTGCTATACAGTCGCCTACTTTTCATATACAAACCGTTGTACGTAAGGAGAAATGAATGGGCAATCATTCGAAAGTCAATCTGAAAAACATAAACTAAAAATATGATTTGGACTCTAATTATCTTTTCTGTAATAATAATCAGTTTTCTCATTGTTTACCGACAATTAACAGAAAAAAGAAAATATGAGGACGCCACGTTCCTATCTAATTTATCACAAATCACTTTATTTTTTGATACTATACAAAGTTTTGACGACTATGTTACTTGGGTACAATGCGAAAAAATAAAATCAAAGTTTTCTGCTCTTGGTCAATACTTTAAAGGCAAATCTAGTTTTTACAAAAAAGAGCAAAGTGTCAAAGAGTTTAATGATATTTTTCAAAATTTTGACAACTACATAGTTAACTACAATGAAAACTATGTTGAAACTCAAAAGGAAAAACTTAGCCAATACTTTGATGATATTGAAGGTAAAAAATTAGATGAGCAGCAACGAACTGCCCTAATAACGGACGAATATTCAAACTTGATTATTGCAGGTGCAGGTTCCGGTAAAACCTTAACTATTATTGGTAAAGTTAAGTATCTGTTAGAGAAGAAAAATGCCAAACCTGAAAACATTTTACTTTTATCATTTACAAAAAAAACTGTAGATGAATTAAATGAACGACTAAAAAACATAGGACTTGGCGCACGAGCAACAACATTCCATAAACTTGGGTACGACATTATAAAAAAACACCAAGCTACATTACCAGCCGTTACAAATGAAAACACATTAAGTAAAGTAGTTAGTGAATACTTAGAGAAAGACATATTTAATGATTCTGAAGCATTAGAAGCTTACATTACCTATGTTGCGTGTTACATGAATATTCCAGAAGAACACGAAAGTTATAATTCACTTGGTGAAAAATTGGATACAGAAAANGGGATAGATTTTGACACTTTAAAATCTAAATGTGACCCTAAACNACTAAACAAAGTGGCAAAAGCATCNCTTGACACCATACAGGGAGAAAAGGTAAAAAGTGTTGAAGAACTTATTATAGCAAATTTCTTGTATCTAAAAGGTATTGAATACGAATATGAAAAACCTTATCCATTTGGAGATACAATGTATCGTCCGGATTTCTATCTAACAGATTACGACCTTTATTTAGAGCATTTTGGTGTTGATGAAAACAATAGAGCAAAATGGCTTACACCATTTAATGAGCAGGAGTATGTAGAACAAATGGAATTAAAGAGAGAAACTCATAAATTATACAACACCACACTTCTAGAAACATATTCCTATTACAACCGGGACCATATTTTACTTGATAAACTAAGTGAAATGTTGAAAAACGAAAATGTGGTTTTTAAATTAAGAGATACTAAAAGTATCTACACAAAAGTCACCAACAACGACAAGAGTTTTGGAAAAGAAATAACAAATCTGTTAAATACTTTTATCAACCTTAGCAAATCAAGACAATTAAACTACAACTCAATAATATCCTTATTTTCAGATAAACATAGAGCAGCAAACCAGTTTGAACTCGAAAGACAACAAATCTTCTTAAAATTTGCAATTCCAATTCTAAAAAAGTATGACCATACACTAAAGGAGAAAAGTGAAATTGATTTTAATGATATGATAAATCAGGCCACTGACCTTGTAAAAGAATACATACCAAATTACACATATCAGTATGTCATCATTGACGAATATCAAGATATTTCACACGCCCGCTTCAATCTAATTAAAGAAATTCGAGATTTATCAGGAGCAAGACTAATTTGTGTTGGTGATGATTGGCAATCGATTTATCGTTTTGCTGGTAGCGACATTTCTTTGTTTAGTAATTTTGAAAAATACGTTGGAAAATATGAGCAGTTATTCATTGAGCAAACTTATCGCAATTCGCAGTCTCTCATTGATATAACATCAAAGTATATTCAAAAAAATACCAAACAAATACCAAAAAATCCAAAATCAAAAAAAGAACCTTTTGAAAACCCAGTTAAGTTTGTTTATTATTCAAAAGAAAATGCTGAAGAAGTTTTCCTTAATGAAATTCAGTCACTGATAGACAAAAATGGTAACAAACCTATTTTGGTTTTAGGACGTCATAGTTTTGATATAAATGAATTTATCCAACTCACACCAAACAGCAAAATAAAGTATTATGAACGCAGCGATAAACTAGAAATAGCAGGCTTTGAAGACATAGATATTAAATATATAACAGTACACAAATCAAAGGGGTTAGAAGCAGATAATGTCATTATACTAAACCTAAAAAATCACTTGCTTGGATTTCCTAACAAAATGACAGACGACCCAATGGTGTCCTTATTACTCAGCGATGATGAAGCTTATCGCTTTGCAGAAGAACGAAGATTATTTTATGTGGCATTAACAAGAACTAAAAACGAAGTTGTGTTACTTATTCCGACAGATGTTTCTTTATTTACTGAAGAGTTAATAACAGATAACGAATTTTTGTTTACTACAAACCACGAAAAATTAAGTAAAACAAATTGTACGTATTGCCAAACAGGTCATTTAGTAATTAGACATAACGCATTTAAAAACAATCAATTTTTAGGTTGCTCACATTATCCTAGTTGCAATCAAACATTTAACAACATTGAAATTTTAGAAAATACTATACTATGTTCAAGTTGCAAAAGCGGTTTTATGACAAAAAGAAGCGGAAGATTCGGAAAGTTTTTAGGTTGTACAAATTATCCTAAATGCAAAAACACTATTGAATTACAATGACAAAAACCCAAACACACAACACCAACTATAGTTCACTGCGGCATAATTTCATCGCGAAATTACCTGTGTGTTTGCTGTCTTTGGTTTACGGCAGAATAGTTCTGTCGAACCAATCCGCAACGAAACCATAGCCAAGACCGTTGTGCATAATTAGAAAAGAATAAAATGGATCTACCAAAATATGTAGAAGATTGTGAAAGAATGATAAAATAAACTATGGAAATAATAATTGAATTTGATAAAAAAAGTAGTTTTAAAGAATTTTCAAGCATAAAAAGACCCGATTATATTTCAATTGGCTTAAAAGATGAAAATTATTATTTGATATTTAATGAAACTAATTATGAAATAAAAAAAAGTGAAGTAGATAAACTTCTGGAAGTTTTAGGTTCAATAAATTTACAAAAATTACCAAAATATGGTATGGGGATGGATGGTGTAACATATTCTTTAAAATTGAGTAATGGTTGGAATTCTCTTGAGTTTATTTGGTGGTCTGACACCTGTGGGCAGCAATGGGGAAGTTTGTTTCTATTTAGAAAAAAGATTATGGAACTTAAAAACAAATATGCTGAATGCTAATTACTTACACACACTAACACCCTGCTAAAAATAACAGAATATGATTTTAAATGAAGATAATTACATTGAAATAATAAATTCTTACGATATAAAACACTGGCAGAATTTACTCGATTTGATACCAGAGATTGAATCGACTAAGAACTTCGGAGAAATGGCCGGTGGAGAAAAGGATGATAAAGGAGTCATCCAAATGCCGTATTATGTCGAAGCGCCAGTTGTCATGAAATTTCCAAAGTTGGTTGAACAATCAGGTGCTTTAATTTCATTTGATTATACGCAATGGGATGATGGTTGGAACATTACCGGAAATAATGAATTTGATTTTGACTCCATTGACATCCCGACTAAATGTAAGTTGATTTCTGCAATTATTCGTATTGACAGATTTAGTGAAGGGTCTTTAGTTGACGCTTTTGAGTCTGGGTTGATTTTAAAAATACTGCAATCAATCAACAGACAATTACATAAACAATAGATTCCAATCCTTAACTATTTTTAGAATTCTTTAAAATAAAGTTTGGCTTAAGATAATTTGCTGTTAAGCAGATAAATTAGGACGAAGCAATTTTTCTAACATTGATAATAGAATTATTTTAAATGATATGCAATTTGAAAGTATGGTTGATAATAAATATTTTTTATTAAGCACATTGGTAAATATTTATACCGAAACCAAAAAAAAACTAAACAAACTTGGAGGATTGCTTTCAGAAGAAATAAAAAAATAAATAACAACAGACAACCTTAAGTCGTATATAATTTATTGCCAGTTCCAGCCTACTTGCGAAAATTGCTTACGCCAGTTCGCTTCGCTCGTGTCTCGCGGATTGTGCTTCGCCAGTTCACTTCGTTCGTGTCTATTCGCTTTATATTTGCTAAATTTGCTGCTCAACCAAGCAACTAATCTTATTCTAACCCCTTTTTTGGCATTTGAAGATTGCATTAAAAGCTAATCTATGTATTTAAACTCATTAAACTATTTTAGAGGTATTTCAATTATATTTATTGTCTTTGGACATTGTTTATATTTAGTTGATTATAATTATAATTCAATATTAGGCTATACAATTCAGAACTTGACTCAAGGAGGAACCTCGTTTTTTGTGTTTATTTCTGGTTTCTTGTTTCATCATATTTTTTATAAAAAGTTTGAATTAAAAAGATTTATGATAAAAAAGACAAAATATGTTTTAGTCCCATATCTTATTTTGTCATCAATTCCAATAGTGTTTTTACTTCTCAAAATTTCTGTCGGTTCTGTTTTATCATCAGATACGCTTTCCCTTCACTATGATGAATTATTAGTCTTTCCAATGTTTCGTCATTATCTTACTGGAGTTGATCGTAGTTTTATTGGCTACTGGTATATTCCCTTCATTATGATCGTTTTTGCAATGTCACCGCTATTTGTTCGGTTCATAAATTTCAAGCAGAAAACCAAAATAATAGTTACCATTTTTTTGCTAATTTGTTCTGTTCTTATGCATAGAGGAACGGAACATAACATGTTTTCAGTTTTTCAAAATGTTTTTTATTTTACGCCTATTTATTTATTTGGCATACTAGCTTCAGAAAAGAAAGAAATACTGTATTCCAAAATTAAAGGAAAGGAATTTTATATTTTAAGTATTGCTGTTTCTCTTGCCATATTTCAGGCATATATTGGAGAATTTGGAAACTATCATAAAGACCCATTTACTTTTGGCGGAATTGATTTGATGATTATTCAAAAAATTCTTTTATGTTTCTTTTTTATGATTTTTTTAAATCGTTTTGAAAACTATAAATTTAGATTTTTAGATATAATTGCAACAAATAGCTTTGGCGTGTTTTTTACGCATGGGATTGTAATTTCTTTTATGAGAATATTCAAAGAGAATTTATATGCTTCGTTTACTTCAAATTCATTTATAATATATTGCATCGTTGCAATTTTTGTCTTTTTTCTTTCCTTAATTATAACGCTGTTTATAAAAAGAATATTTCCAAATCATAGTAGATATCTAGTTGGGAGTTAATTAAATATCTTTCATTTTAAAAAAGTAAATGCTAAATTGGTGTTTTATTGTTCAATACGCTAATACTAAAAAGGAGTATAGAAAAATCAATCAACTGAAATAATAATAAATGATACCCAAAATAATCCATTATTGCTGGTTAAGCAGTCAAGAATACCCGCAAGACGTAAAAAACAACATTGCATCTTGGAAAGCCATGCTGCCAGATTATGAATTTATGTTATGGGATGAGGAAAGATCGGAAATACTTAATTGTATTTGGATACAAGAAGCTTTGGAAAATAAAAAATACGCATTTGCTTCAGATTTAATTCGACTTTATGCCGTTTATACCTTTGGAGGTATTTATTTAGATTCTGATGTAGAGGTCATAAAAAGTTTTGATAAACTACTTAAACTACCGTACTTTATAGGTACACAATATGATAACGATATAGAAGCCGCCATTTTTGGTTCTGAAAAAAAATCCCAATGGCTCTCAATTACAATGGAATATTATAACAACAGGGCTTTTGTAAAGAAAGATGGTAATTTTGATATGACCATATTACCTACAATTATGAAATCTCGGATTGAAATGATAAAAGATATTGCAATAATGGAAGTATCTCAAGTCAATGAGATCGACCTATTTCTTGAAAATAAGGATTCCTTTTTCTTATTCCCTTCCGAATATTTTAGTCCTAAGAATTTAGAAACAGGGAAAATTTCAAAAACTAAAAACACGTATACAATTCATCATTTTTCTAGTTCTTGGATGCCTTTTTTATCCAAATTAAGGCGAAATGCAATGCAGACTATAGGTCTTAATCAAACTGAAAAATTAATTTCTTTTTTGAGATTAAGAAACCTTCGAGTTTCCTTAAATTCGGTTCGGTCAAAATATGGTAGGAGGTAAATCTAATAGCATTCTGTAAAGGATAGACAAATTCTTTATTTGCTAAATTACGTACTTAAAACACCCAACAAACCATATACAAACACGTGGGCGTTCATTAAACTCACTCAGACAGGAACTAAATTCCTTTCAAAAAAAGAAATAATAAATTAAGAAAATAAAAATGGAAAATGCAGATCAACTACTGACATTTACACAAGTTGCCATTGCTGTTGCCGGTTTTGCAGGTATCATAGGTACATTTCAGTTTAAAGAAGGGGAAAGAATTAGGAGAGGAGATGCTGTAGGATTGGCTGTAGTAGTAAATACAGGATTAATGAGTGCTTTTTATTCAACTTTACCCTTATTATTAATAAATTTTGGTGTAAAAGATTCAACAGTATGGGCGATAAGTAGTGGTATGACTTGTCTTATCTATGCATACTTCTCTTTAGACATTGCAATGCGCCTTAAGAAATTCAAGACATTTAAAACTGTCAATAAAATATTAATCTATTTATTATTCATCGTTGGTTTTATAGTCATAGTAATAAATTTCCTCAACGCTTTTAATATTGTTTTCAAAAGAGAATTCGGACCATATTATATTTCTTTGATATATTCACTTGGTTTAGTTTGTTATATGTTTTCGCGTTTGTTACTTCGACCGATCTGGAGAACCTTGCGAAAACAAGAGGCAGAAGAATCAAACGATACTGATTCAAAGTAGACTTTTTGTTTGATTTATTGTGATTATCTACAGGCAAAAATAACGTCTAAATTATGGAAAGTTTGAAAAAACAAAGATCCTTCTGAATTAAACAACGAAATGCCAACACCATATATAATTTATTGCNAGTTCTCNCCTACTTTGGAAAATCCCTTCCGGCCGGCCGGAAGGTTCGGTTTTTATTTGTTAAATTAGTTGCTTAAACACGCCCCTTTCTATATATAATCACGTTAGCAGTCAAACTAAAATATGATAAAAAAATACAAACAGATTATCCAATGGATAAAGATCCAAATCAAAGCTCTTACACCGGGAAAGAATGCAGTAAAAGGTGCTGCATTGGGTTTACTGACGGTAACAGCACTTTTTTGGCTAGTCTACTCTATTAGTATTTTTACAAACCTCAATGATCCGTGGATACTCTTATTAAGCTTGGTCTTGGTTCTAGCTGCCGTATTGTTTGCCTTTGTGATTAGATGGGTTCTCAAACTTATAAATAATGTGCCAGCTTTCTACAAATTGGCACTTTTTATCACATTGCCATTGCTAATTATTATGAGCTTTGAATGGATTATCCCTGCTATAATTCTAGTNCTAGCTTCACTTTGTGGAGCTGTCATTTTAGTTTTGAAAAGAACCAAATTTAAAAATTTATCAAAGTCGAAAAAGGTTATTATAGGTTTGGCAATAATCATTGGTTTTGGCGGATTCATTGCGGTTGGGGTTCTATATAATCAGGATGGTTTTGATGTTGGTCCAATTACAAATGCGTCACTATCCTCTGATTCTAATATTCTACAGATAAAGGCGATTTCTCCATCCCAAAAAGGTCCTTATACTGTAAAGACATTAACTTATGGTAGTGGTAAAGATTTACACCGACCGGAATACGGAACAGAAGTTGACATTAAAACTGATTCTGTTAACGGCCTTGCCTTTATTGATGATTGGAAGAGTTTTGGCGGTTGGTGGCGTGAAAAATACTTCGGATTTGATTCGAGGTCTTTACCTATAAATGCACGTGTTTGGTATCCTGAAGGAGAAGGTCCTTTTCCTTTGGCTCTTATTGTCCACGGAAATCATGATATGCAAGATTATTCAGATCCCGGATATGAATATCTTGGAGAATTGCTTGCTTCCAAAGGAATTATCCTCGCATCGGTTGATGAGAATTTTATAAATGGTTCATGGTCAAATATTTTTGGAGGATTAGATAAAGAAAATGATGCACGGGGATGGTTATTACTCGAACATTTAAAGGTATGGCACGCATGGAATAAGAAAGAAGACAACCTGTTTTATAAAAAAATTGATACTTCCAATTTGGCGCTTATTGGGCACTCAAGAGGAGGTGAAGCCGTTGCTCATGCCGCAATGTTTAATAAACTACCGTTTTATCCAGATGATGCTACAGTAAAATTTGATTACAATTACAATATAAAGTCGATTGTAGCAATCGCTCCAGTTGATGGGCAATATGAACCAGGAGAAACTAGGACAAAAATAGAGGATATTAACTATTTTGTAATTCATGGAGCACAAGATGCAGATGTTAGCTCTTTTATGGGCTCTCAACAATATGAAAGAATAACTTTTAAGGACAGTCTATATCATTTCAAATCGGGACTTTATGTTTATGGGGCTAATCATGGGCAATTTAATACCAGCTGGGGCAACAACGATACCGGTAATCCTTTTCTGGGACTACTTAACCTCAAACAACTCATTTCTGCTGAAAACCAGATAAAAATTGCACAGGTCTATATCAGTTCTTTCTTAGACATAACATTGAAAAATAAAAATGAATACTTACCTCTATTTGTAGATGCAAGAACAGGTAAAGACTGGCTTCCTGAAACTATCTACTTGAACCAATTTGAGGATTCAAAATTAAAGACAATTGCCAATTTTGATGAAGACTTTGATGTGTCTACAACGACATATGATGGTGGAAAAATTTATACCAAGAACTTATCTGTTTGGCGTGAGCAAGAAATAAAACTCAAATGGGAAAAAAAGGGAAGTAGAGCTCTTTTTGTGGGTTGGAATTATGATATTGAAAACAAAAAGAAATCGATTGAATCAGTTCCGGACTCACTGATTGCCAGCTATACTATCAATCTATCTTCAACAGCTATTGATTCTTCTTCAGTTTTGGTTTTCTCAATGGCAGAATCTAAAGAATCTGCCAGACCTAAATCAGAAGGTAAATGGGTAAAAAATGATACCAACAAGAAAAATGAGGATACTGAAAAAAACGATGATAAAAAAAACGACGATAAAGAAGACAAAGAGGAGCCTAAAAAGCCTATAGATTTTACTATTCAACTAATTGACTCTTCTGGACAAAAAGTCTCATTTCCCTTGAGCAAATTTTCTCCCTTGCAGAGGGAAATTGAAGTAATTATTATGAAAACAGGATTCATCAAGAACGACAAACAATCCGAAAAGGTGTTTCAAACATTCTATTTTCCAGCAAAAGACTTTCAAAAAATCAATCCAAACTTTAATCTTTCCAACATTATAAATGTAAAATTTATTTTTGATAAAAATGAAAGTGGGGTAGTCGCAATTGATAATATTGGGTTTATGAAGTTCTTATGAAGTGCTTTTAAGCTGTAACANATTAGACAGCTTACACCGCATAAAATTTATTGCTAGTTCTCGCCTACTTTGGAAAATCCCTTCCGGCCGGCTAGAAGGTTCGGTTTTTATTTATTAAATTAGTTGCATAAATACGCACCTTTCTAGATATTCATGTTAGCAGTCAAACTGAAATATGATAAAAAAATACAAACACATTATCCAATGGATAAAGATCCATATGCGCCACGAGTTTTACCGTCACGTTATTTACGGCCAAAACGGAAATTAAATACTAAGGTAATGGATAACCAAAGTTTTAATATATATTTGGCAGCCGGAACGGTTCAGACCTATCCTGAAGTAACTGGAGATAGTTTTGGCGATGAGCGTTATACGACCTTTTCAGCCGTTTTAGATATCAGCATAAATTCAACAATATGCATGGAGTAACTGCTGGAGTTGATTGCTTTTATGATGGGAGTTTAGAAGAACGATTTGCAGATGATAATAACCAACAGTATTTGGCTGGAATTCACGGAGATTATGATTTTATGTTTCCCAGATTCATGTTGTGTGGACATGTAGGAACTTACCTAACGGAAAATAGAGGTAAAGACCTTTTTTTTTACAAAGGTCGCCTTACGTTACAAAATTGTTGATTGGTCTTATGTTCAAGTGGGTTTAAAAACTGTTGGTTTTGCTGCCAATTGGATTGAGATTGGACTTGGGTTTAGGCCATTTAAATGGTAAAACAGAGAAGACAATGTAGGGAAGTGAAATTAAACTTGGTTGCAGTAGTTGTTAAAAAAAAACACTAGAAAAAAAAATGTACAATAGGTAAACTAATCTTAAATAAACTTAAATTATGAAAACAAATAAATTTAAAAACATTCTTATTTTGATGTTTTGTCTAATGGCGCTGAGCTCGTTCAATGGTTTTGCTCAAAATGACAGTATCCCAGCAACTGAAAAAGTTAAAAAAGAGAAGAAAAAAAGCGATAGCTTTAAAGTGTTAGTCGGAGGAACCTTGAATAGCATTTCTTTTCCCTCAAACCAATACGATGCTTCGACAAATGTTGGGTATATGTTTGGTGCAAAATATAAAAGGGGTAAGTTTTTTTATTGGGAATTAGGGGCGCGCTATAATGCAGCAAACTATTCATTTACAGAGGCAAGCATTAAAGATGATTTAAGTATCAATAGTATTGATGTCCCCATTAATNTAGGTGTAAATCTTCTTTCAGTAACGAGTAGATTGGTAGGATTACGCTTCTATGTAGGAGCAGTTCCTACGTTTACCACTAAAGTAAACAGTAATGAGTTAAACATCATAACTAAAGACAATATTAACAGCTTTAGAATGTATGGACAAGCTGGGCTTGGTGTTGATATCGCCTTCTTTTTCTTAGAAACAGGAGTCAATTATGGATTTACGGACGTATTTGAGAATATCAATTCAAAGCACACGCAAGTTTTTGTTAATCTAGGATTTCGATTTTGATTTTCACATGCCCGGGACAGTTGCTGATTAACCTGTGACAGGTTGGAATTTAAAATATGAATCCAAATAAGGAAAAACAATAATTGCATGTAGAAGCAAAAAATGATCATTAAGAAATTTAATCTAAGATTTCAAGTCCTGTTGATTGCAGTAACTCTCATTATATCAGCCTGCAACACGAACAAAAACGAAAACACAGAAAGAAATATAGAGTCCGAAACGGTCAAAACCCTGGCAAGTTAAAATATCAAAATAGCTCTATCAAATATAGTTAAAAATTTGAGCTCATTATTTAAGAAAAATAAAACATATACTCTAGAGTTCTGTGACATCTGCAAATAAGGTTTGGACCTTGAACCAAGCAGAATTTTATATTATTTTCAACTACTTACATTCTTGAAGATTCCTGGCATTCCTCTTTCTCAACAAACCAAAAACCCTAAAAATTGAAATTCAGTTTTTAGGGTTTTTGGTTTAAAATTTAAAAATAGATTCTACTTGCTATCAATCCGGTTGTTATGGTCTTTTTCACATCACCACGGAACAACTCCCTTCAGATTTATTTTAGAGCAGCTAATATTCTTTCCGGAGTGACCGGCATACGGTAAACCCTTGTACCACAAGCATCAAAAACAGCATTGGCAATTGCCGCCCCTACGCAAATAATAGCAGGCTCTCCGCCACCTTGCGCTTTGGCATCCATTTTATCGATGAAGACACATTCTATTTTTGGTGTTTTTGAAAACCGCGTAATCTCATAGCGATTAAAATTTGTAGTTTTCATTTCTCCTCCGTTAAATTCTATTTCTTCGTATAAAGCATATCCTATCCCCATAGTAATGCCTCCTTCAGTTTGCAAAGTGGCCCCATGTGGATTTACTACTTGCCCCATATCCTGAGCACAGACAATCCTAATGGGCTGCACTTCTCCTGTTGCCTTATCAACAAATACTTCGGCAATCATGGCCACCAGCGTACCTGCATCTTGTCCAAGAGCAATACCATAGCCATGACCTGGTTTTTTTTCTTTATTATAACCAAAAGTTTCAGCAGCTAGTTGTAATGTTGCAATCATTTCTTTATTTCCCAGATTGTTCAACCGGAAATCTAACGGATTCATTCCAGCGGCATGTGCTACCACATCAATGTGCGATTCCCTTGCAAAAGTGGTGGTATTATTACCAGGAGCCCTCCAAGCTCCCGTTCCAAATTGATGAACCCCTGCTTGATTGAACGATCTTATTCGTTTATTTGGAATGGCATAAAACAATTCTGTACCCCTAGTTCCGGCACAATAAATATCAAAATCCCAAACTTGTAGTTTCCCCATGTTATCTGCACCCCCAGCTACTTTTACCACTGCGGCTGTTCTGAAATTATCATACATAAATTCTTCTTGTCTGGTCCAAACCAATTGTACCGGTTTACCACACAATTTCGCTATAGTAGCCGCCTCAACAGATTGCTGGCTGTTTGATTTTCCACCAAAACCGCCGCCCAAAAATATTTGTTTGATATGTACTTTCTCTAAAGGCAGCTGCAATGCTTTCGCAACAGAAGATCGGGTCCCAAACGGACTTTGCGTGGAAGCCCATATGGTTACTTTGTCTCCTTCAAAATAACAGGTAGCTACATGCGTTTCCATAGATGCATGTGCTTTATATCCATCGTGGTAAGTGGCTTCCCTATATATTTTTGAAAAATCCTTTCCCTGCTGTAAATTTCCTTCTTTTTCAAATACTTTGTTGTCTTTAATGGTATCTTCTAAATATTGAAAGATGGTTTCCTGATTGGCCTTAGCTGCGGGAGCATCCCAGGTAACCTGAACACTATTAGCTGCATGTTTTGATACTTCTGGATCACTATGTACTACAGCCACCAGATCACCATTTTCTACTAACTGTGCTCCAGCAAAATCAGATAATTTTGAAGCGTCAACTTTTAGTTTTTTAGAACCAAAAACCTTTGGTCTCACAATTGTTGCATGTACCATTCCGGGCAAAATAATGTCTCCTGAATATTTAGCTTTTCCCGTTACTTTTGCCTCTGCATCCAAACTTCGTATTGGTTTGCCAATTAACTTAAAATCTTTGGCTTTTTTTAATTCAGGTTTCTTGGTTAAACTACGAACAATCTTTTTGCCTTTGGTCAATTCTGCATATGCTATTTTTTTAGTGGAATCATTCTTCACAGACACGACTCCTTGTATGGCCTCTAATGATGTCTTGTTCAAATCAAAATGTTCTGCAGCAAGTTCCAGTAATACTTCCCGCGCTTCTGCAGCAGCCGCTCTTAATACCGGATCTGTAAAACGTGTTGTCAGAGACCCCCAAGTACCTGCGTCATAAGGGCACAATTCTGTGTCGCCCATAATCATATCCACATCGTAAATTGAAACTTCCAATTCCTCTGCCACTACCTGTGCCAGTGAAGTAATAATTCCTTGTCCCATTTCAATTTTACCGGTAAAACAGTCTACTCTGCCATCCTCTTTTACCCGCAAATAGGCATTAAAATCAAGTTCTTCTATGAGCTCACCATTTTGTGCAAAAAGGGAGCTAAAGGACATTTCACCCAAACAAAAGACTACTACCACCCCACCGCCTAAATTTTTTATAAACTTTCTTCTGCTATAGGCCGTCTCGTTTTTTATTGCTGTTTTCATAATTTTACTTCTTTAGGCATTTCTTTTCCTGCTGTTTCAATAGCATCCACAATACGATTATAAGCACCACATCTGCATAAATTGGATTCCATTCCTTCTATAATTTTTTCCCTGCTGGGATTTGGGTTTTGCAACAGAAAACCATAGGCATTCATAATCATTCCAGAAGTACAAAAACCGCATTGTAAAGCATCATGAGCAATAAATGCCGTCTGTAACGGATGTAATACCCCTTCAACACTTAAGCCTTCAATAGATATAATATCTTTTCCTTCAATATCTTCTGCAAGTGTCATACAAGAACGTGCCGCTTCTTTATCAATAAGTACCGTACACGCACCACATTCGCCAATTCCACAACCATATTTGGTTCCGGTTTGCTCTAAATATGATCGGATGATTGTTAGTAACGACTCTTGACCTTGCACTTCTAAAGATATTGGCTTGCCATTTAAAGTAAAATTAATCTGTTTCATCTTTTACTCTTATTTATTTTATAGATTGATTTTCTTATTTTCAATCCATAAAAATCCTATTCAATTTAAGAAATAAATCGCAAATTCTAAAAGACTTTATTTTTCAAACAATAATAGGACTGCCTTAAAAATCTTTAAATCACACTTATATCAAGACTTAAAGTCATTATAAAGAATCAAAATAAATAAGAAGAAATAACAAATATTGAATGCGCTTATAAAAACACCTCTAATAATTTAGCATTATTAGATATGAGTTCAACATTTAAAATGGTTGCGGGTAACAGCATGGTTTGTCCAAGATTCAATTGGTAGCTTTTAAGACCACACTTAATTTCAGCGTTGCCTTCAACACACATATATATTACAAAGGAATCTAAACCTGAATAATCTTGTTTTAAATGGCCTTTAAGCTGAATAATGTTGGTTTTAAAATAGGGAGAATACACCAATTCACTTGATTTATTTTCCTTTAAAGTATAAGCCGTTTTATAAGAATCATGTAATTGGTAATCAATAGCATCAAGAGCTAATTGAGTGTGAAGTTCTCTTTCTTTACCGGTTTTTGCATCCACTCTTTTATAATCATAAATTCTATAGGTCACATCAGAAGTCTGTTGTATTTCAGCTAATACTACGCCAGCTCCAATAGCATGCACTCGGCCTGTGGGAATATAAAAAGTATCCCCTTTTGAAATTTTTTCAGTATTCAAAACCTCTAAAATTTTTCCTTCATCAAGTTTCCTTTGATAGCTTTTTTGAGTGAGTTCTTGATTAAATCCTACAATCAATTCTGCATTTTCTTCTGCTTCCATAATATACCACATTTCATTTTTCCCAAAAGAATTATGGCGTGTCTTGGCCAGTTCATTACTTGGATGCACCTGAATGGATAATGGTGTTTTAGCATCGATATATTTTATGAGTATAGGAAAACTATTTCCAAAAGAGGAGTATACCTTTTCACCAACTAATTTACCCTTGTAGGTTTGAATAAGTTCTTTTAGGTTTTTTCCCTGCAATGGGCCGGTTGAAACAACTGACACATCACCTTCAACATCAGAAAGTTCCCAGCTTTCACCAATTTCTGTTTTTTCAGAACCCTTTTTAAATACAGTGGTTAATTTTTCACCACCCCAGATACGTTCCTTTAAAATTGGTTTAAATGTTATCGGGAAATCTAATGTCATAGCATGAAAATTTACGGCAAATGTATTAAAATATTTTCAATACTTTATTTGACCTGCTTACGCTGCTTTTTTATAATTACCTCAAAAAAAAAGGTATTTTTGTTTTAATTTTTTTGATAGATGCAAACTTTTGAAACCCTTATAACCGTAAATAAAAACGATTTAGATGAACTGAATCATGTAAATAATATTAGATATGTGGAATGGGTTCAAGAAATAGCCAAACAGCATTGGCTAAAAAACGCTTCATCTGAAACGCTTGATAATTATTTTTGGGTTATGACCAATCATTGTATTGAATATAAAAATTCAGCGTTTTTACATGATACCCTAAAACTAAAAACCTATATAAAAAATTCCAAAGGGGCCATTTCAACAAGAATCGTAGAAATAACCAATAATGAAACTAATCAGCTTTTAGCTAAATCTGAAACAAAATGGTGCTTAATAAGCATGAAAACTAAACGGCCTGTTAGAATTGCACCAGAAATAACTGAATTATTCCTTTAATCCGTATTAAAAAAGTGATTAATATTAAACCGTAACATTTATATTTGTTGCATGAAATACCTGTTTATTAATTATTCAAATCATAAAATAATTTTATTCTTGGTACGGCATCTGACCTCTGAGTCCATAAATTTATACAGATGAAACGCATTTTTTACTACATCCTTACTTTTTCTGTTTTATTACTTTGGAGTTCTTGCAGAAAAGATTTAGAGTTTTCTCCAAGTAGCGGCAGCCTTGAATTTTCAAAAGATACAGTGTATTTAGATACTGTTTTTACCAATATTGGGTCCAGTACCTACAATCTGAAAGTATACAACAGAAGTAATAATGATATCGTAATTCCTTCCGTAAAACTAGCCTTAGGTGATGCCTCCTCTTACCGGTTAAATGTAGACGGAATGTCTGGTAAAACCTTTGCCAATGTTGAGATTCTTGCCAAAGACAGCTTATATATTTTTATTGAAACTACGGTAGACATTGCGGATGTTTCAAATACCAAACAATTTTTATACACAGACCAAATAGAATTTGATGGTGGTGGTAATCTTCAAAAAGTGGAGCTGGTTACCTTGGTTCAGGATGCTGTTTTTATATACCCAAACAGAGATAATACTACCAAAGTTATTGAAACCTTAACACTTAATATTGGTGGTGAACAGGTAGAAACAGATATTCAAGGTCGTGAATTATTACCAGAAGAACTTAATCTAACCAATGAAAAACCCTACGTTATTTATGGTTATGCTGCGGTACCCAATGGTGAGACCTTAACTATTAACCCTGGTGCGCGTTTACACTTTCACAATAACTCCGGTATTTTGGTGTCTGAAGGCGCTTCCATCCAAATTAATGGCGCACTCAGTGCAGACCAGAACCTATTAGAAAATGAAGTGATTCTTGAAGGGGACAGATTAGAGCCAAGTTTTTCAGATATACCAGGACAATGGAGTGCCATCTGGCTCTTCGATGGCAGTCTTAACAACAGCATCAACTATACAACCATAAAAAATGCTACAGTTGGTATTTTGTGTGATGGCAACCCTAATGAAAGCAGTAATAAACTTACCATAACCAACTCACAAATCTATAACTCCAGTGCGTTTGGAATACTTGGCAGAAACACCTCTATAAAGGGAGAAAATATGGTCATTAACAATTCAGGACAATCCTCATTTGCAGGGACTATAGGAGGTAAATATAATTTTACTCATTGTACGCTTGCCAATTACTGGAATAATGGTTTCCGGCAATTTCCATCGGTATTATTGAACAACTTTGCAGTTGATGCCGACAATAATGCGGTACTGGCTGATTTAACCGAAGCCAATTTTAATAACTGCATTATTTACGGCAATGATAACCCTGAGATTTTATTGGATGAAATTGAAGACGCTGCCGTTGTGTTTAATTTTAAGTTTACCAACTGTTTAATTCGGTTTGAAGATAACGGCAATAACTTTACAGGTCCCAATTATGATTTTAATGATATTACCCATTATGAGGGTAATCTGTTTAACCTGGAGCCTGATTTTAAAGACACTGCTTTAAACCAATTAATCATTGGAGATAATTCTGCTGCCAACAACAAGGGAAACGCGGTTTTTTCTAGCCAGGTGCCTTTTGATATTTTAAACGTGAACAGGACTACTGCACCAGATTTAGGTGCCTACCAACATATTACCTTTCCTGAGTAAAACTGACATTTTAAAGCGCACCAACCATCTATTCATGCTTTAAATCTGTTCTTAATGTATGCATAACTGCAAATACCTAATTTATTTCAAAAATAAAACTACATTTGATGTGTACATAATAAAAATCAATTACTTGATTTTTAATGAAGATCTTTTTTAAAATTGACAAAAAAGACTCAATAAAACTATTATTAACTAATCTTAAATTAAACAGAATGATTAAAAAATCAATCAAAATGATGGCAATTGTTTTTGCTTCATCAATGTTATTAACTTCTTGCTATTCTTACACAAGCGTTGTAGGAAGTGGTGCTCAAGGAAATAGTCAAACCTCTAAATGGAATAATTATCTACTATTCGGTTTGGCACCAGTTGGTGTTTCTGATTCAAAACAAATGGCTGATGGAGCAGAAAATTATTCTGTACATACAAGACATTCTTTCGTTAACGGCTTAATCGCTGGTCTAACTTTTGGAATTTATACGCCAACAACAACAACTGTTACCAAATAATAGTTTAATAAAAGGAGAAGACTACTAAATGCGGTCTTCTTCTTTGTTATGTCAGCATATGAAGAAAATTATTTTTTACATTTTAATGTTAGTTTCAATACTATTATTTATAAACATTGTTAAAATATTATTTTTTGATTTTAATAAACTTACTCAATATGGCTTCGGATATTTAGTCGGAAAAATAATATTATTTTTAATCTTCCTTGGAATTACTTTACTATTTAGTAAAAGGTTTCTAAACTCAAAAACATAATCATGTAAAGGAATGTCTATAGCGATACATTTAAATAATTGCCTTTTTTCACATTGAAGTTTCTTATTAATATATCTTATAAATGAGTGAATTTGCAGATACGTCACTTTTAAAAAGCAGTCACTTTTAAGACTATAAAAAAGAAATAGTACAGCGCGTTAAAACGCAAAAAAAAATCCCGCATTTGGCAGGATTTTTATAAAGTTGACCATTATAAGGATCTTATTGTTTTTTGTGACTTATCGCAATCGAATAATAAGATTGCTTCACTGGGTTGGCAATGACGTAACATTGTTTATACAAACAAGGGTTTGCCTTTCATCATCTTATTAACTTTAGTTTTTACTGCTTCTAAAACAGCTTCGTCTTCAAAATTCATAATCACTTCATCAATTAAATCCACAATACCAGCCATATCAGTTTCTTTTAGTCCTCTGGTAGTAATAGCCGCTGTTCCTACACGTATGCCCGAGGTTACAAACGGTGATTTATCATCAAACGGTACCATGTTTTTATTAACAGTTATATCTGCTTTAACCAAGGCCTGCTCAGCCTCTTTTCCAGATATGTTTTTATTTCGTAAATCAATTAACATCATATGATTATCAGTTCCACCAGAAATAATATGATAGCCTTTAGCGACAAGGGCTTTAGCCATTGTATCTGCATTTTTCTTAACCTGCAATTGATAGTGCAAAAATTCATCTGTTAAGGCTTCACCAAAAGCAATGGCTTTGGCAGCAATGATATGTTCTAATGGCCCGCCTTGATTACCCGGGAATACCGCTGAATCTAATAATGACGACATTTTTTTAAGACTGCCATTTTTTAAGGTTTGGCCAAAAGGATTGTCAAAATCTTGTCCCATCATGATCATTCCTCCACGAGGGCCACGCAATGTTTTATGCGTTGTTGTGGTCACAATATGACAATGAGGTAAAGGATCATTTAAAATTCCCTTGGCTATTAAACCTGCGGGATGAGAAATATCAGCTAATAAAATAGCGCCTACACTATCTGCAATTTTTCTGAATCTTTTAAAATCAATATCACGAGAATAGGCTGAGGCACCGGCTATTATTAATTTTGGTTGCTCTTTAGTGGCAATTTCTTGTATTTTATCATAATTCAAGACACCTGTCTCCTGCTCTACACCATAAAAAACCGGGTTGTATAATTTACCTGAGAAGTTTACAGGAGAACCATGTGTTAAATGACCGCCATGTGATAAATCAAATCCTAAAATTTTATCGCCAGGTGTTAAACAAGCATGATACACCGCTGTGTTTGCCTGACTTCCAGAGTGAGGTTGCACATTCACATATTCCGCTCCAAACAACGTTTTTGCCCTGTCAATGGCAATTTGTTCCACTTCATCTACCACTTCACAGCCTCCATAATAACGCTTTCCAGGATAACCCTCTGCATATTTATTCGTTAAAACTGAACCAGCCGCTTCCATGACCTGATTGCTTACAAAATTTTCTGATGCAATAAGTTCTATGCCGTGTAATTGTCTGTCTTTCTCGGCTTGTATAAGTTCAAAAATCTGTTCGTCGCGTTGCATAAATTATTTTTGTTGTTAAAGAATGGGGCAAAAATAGCAAATAGATTAGTTTAATTCATTAAAAAATATATATTTACCAGTAAGTTTTTAACCGTTTTATCAACGATTAAAAAGAACATACATTTTGATTGTTTTTTTTATTTTAAATAAAAAAAATGTGTAGGTTTGAATAGAATTTCATAATAAAATTAAAAATAAAAAGACATGTTAATTTCAGCAAATAATCCAGATAGAAAATCATGGCTACACGTCGATAAAAATTCTGATTTCCCAATACAGAATATTCCGTTCGGTGTTTTTCTAACACGCGATGATATCATTACAATTGGTACACGTATTGGAGATACTGCCATTGATCTTGGTGCCTTACACCAATTAGGCTATTTTGAGGGGATTGCGCTCACTGATGATATTTTTCTTCAGGATTCTTTGAATGATTTCATTGCCGATGGCAGAAAAACCTGGAGAGCCGTGAGAGGCCGAATTGCAGAAATTTTTGATTATGAAAACGAAACCCTTAAAAACAATAAACAACATAAGGAAATTGTGTTATTCAGGTTAGATGAAATTGAAATGCAATTACCAGTTCAAATTGGTGATTATACAGATTTTTACTCCAGTATAGAACATGCCACCAATGTGGGCACCATGTTCAGAGATCCTAATAATGCCTTATTACCAAATTGGCTGCACATTCCTGTGGGATATCACGGCAGAAGTTCTTCTATCATTCCCTCGGGAATACCAGTACACAGACCACAAGGTCAAACTTTTTCAGAAGGTGCTCAGGAACCAACGTTTGGACCTTCAAGATTAGTTGATTTTGAATTGGAAATGGCCTTTATTACTACTGATGCTAATGATTTAGGGGAGCCTATTCCGGTTAATGAAGCCGAAGAATATATTTTTGGATTGGTTTTATTTAATGACTGGAGTGCCAGAGATATTCAAAAATGGGAATATGTTCCATTAGGTCCCTTTTTATCAAAGAACTTCGCCTCCTCTATTTCTCCGTGGATTGTGACTTTAGATGCTTTAGAACCATTCAGAGTTGAAGGCCCTAAACCAATTAAACCTCAATTACCTTACTTACAGTACAAGGGTAAGAAAAGTTTCGACATCAGTCTAGAAGTGGCCATTCAGCCAAAAGGGGCCAAAGAAACGGTGGTTTCTAACACCAATTTTAAGTATATGTATTGGAATATGTCTCAGCAATTGGCACATCATACCGTCAATGGCTGCCCCATAAATTCTGGTGACATGATGGGTAGCGGAACCATTTCAGGGCCAACACCAGATTCCTATGGATCTATGCTTGAATTAACCTGGAGAGGTGAAAAACCTATCAAAATGAAGGATGGTACTGAACGAAAATTTATTAATGATCTTGATACCGTAATTATGAGAGGACATTGTGAAAAAGATGGCACCCGTATTGGTTTTGGAGAAGTAAAAACGCAACTGCTTCCTGTTTATATTCCGAAAAAAAAATAAATTAAATTTAGACTATTACAGAAAGCATTTTAATCAAAGTTTGTTTAAAATGCTTTCTGTTTTTATGATGGTTCTATTTTATAAACTTAGAAGTTAAGGTATTCACAAATAATACATTTCCGATTTTATCATAACCATCAAAGAATTGAATATCGACATCTTTAGTTTCTTTACTTTCTTGAAAACCAATAACCGTAAGGTCTGCATCCTGTGAATACTGATTTATTAAATCCAATTTACTGCCACCTTTATCCAATGCAATAACGCGAATGTTATTAGCAGAAATTGGTAAACGACCACTGGACGTTAACTGGATTAATTTTTCCTTTTCTTGCTTTAAACTTTCAGCTGGAAAGGTTGCATAGATCTTAATCTGTCCCTTTTTCCAATCGCGATGCCCAAGTATGATATAAGATAGTAATATCATTAAATTGGCATTTTCATAGTCATCTTCACTAATCCAAACATGAATATCCTTTTTATATCCAAATCCTTTATCAGAGGTTGCTAAAATACACAAATCGTATTCTGCAGTTTTTAAAACACTGTAATTATCAATGATACTTTTCAGCCATTCTGTTTCTCCTTTTTTGTATTCAAACAGCATCATGTTATTAGGTTGCCCAGAAATACCCGGTTGCTGAATAGCCTGCACAATGGCAGCCGTGTTTGATGGAGAAATAAGGGTTTCTAAAAAAACATTGGACTTACTTGAGGAAGAAATTTTAATTAATTTTTCTAATTTCTTCTCTGCTTTTAGTTTCGATTCTTTAGAAAAATTATCCTTTTCAAAATGAATATAGGTCCCAAATCCATATCTATAAGAAATCCATTTCATCATTTCAAGGGCGCTATACCTCTCAAAACTATCTTTTGATAAACATAAAACAGCAGGACGCCAATCTTCTTCAGCTTTATCTTTTTCTGCCTTTTGAAGGAATACCTGCAAGGTTCTGTTAAACTGATGGATAACACCTTGAAAAATATTCGCCATACCTTTATTGGTATTACTTTTTATTGAAATATAAAAATAAAGAACAACCATAAGCGCAATAGCTGCCATAGCATATGGTGTATTTATTTTAAACATGAGATAAATACACATAATAGCACCAAGCAATGATAAATACCATTTTGACTTAAATGAAGGTCTGTAAGAAGGGTCAGCCGCAAAATGCTGCATAAAGGAAATTAAACAGAGTGATCCATAGGTTACCATGAAAAACATGGATATTATTTCTGCAACAGCGTTAACATCTCCCATCAACACAAAAATAAGAGCAATAACACTTGTAAAAATAGTAGCATTCCGTGGTTCGTTATTTTTTTTGGTTCCTTTAGAAATCCAAAAATTTACAAATTTATTATGAAAAACCTGATCTCCACCTATTGCCTGAAGGGTTCTTGGAGCCACCATAAATGACCCTAGTGCAGATGAAATAGTGGCAGCAGCTAATCCTATAGGGATTATGGGACCCCACAAAGCAATTTTACTCATTATTAATTGATCATTAACTAAATCAGTTGGTGATGCTGAGCTGAATAATTTATAAGCGATAAAAACATAAATTATCATGCCAGAAATGGTAGCCGTTAGTGTACCGTAAGGGATTGACTTTTTGGGATCCTTTAAATCACCCGAAAGTCCAACNCCTGCCGTCATACCAGTGAAAGCTGGAAATATGATGGCAAAAACGTAAAAAAATCCATTTTCAGAATCTATATTTTTAAATAATAAAGAACTATCAAAAACGTCATTATAGGGTGTTGAACCCATAAAGAATAAAACTAGTGAAACTGCTAAAATGGCCACTACAACATATAAGGCCTTCATTCCTAAATCGGCGCCTTTGGTAACCATTAATGATATTAACAATAACAATGCAGGAATGGTGAATAACCGGTTATCATATAGAATGTAACCAAATTCTGATTCAACCCAGGGTTTTATGGCATCAAAAGCTTCACCAAACGCTATGACATAAAAGGCTACACTGATAGCCTGTGATAAATATAAAGCAATGCCAATAGCAGCACCAATATTTACTCCAAAAGACCTGGAAATAATGAAATACTCGCCACCACCTTCCACTTTTTGATTCGTGGCTATTTCTGCTAATGCCATAGCGGTAGGAATAGTAACTAAGTGTCCGATAAAAATTATAAGTAAAGTCCCCATGAACCCGACGGAACCTGTGGCATATCCAAAACGAAGAAACATGACGGCACCGAGAATGGTTGAAATAGCCGTTAAAAAAACGGGAAGCGTTCCAAAATTAGCTTTTACTTCATTAAGTGATTTACTCATTTTAAAGAAATTATTTAATAGATCAATACCAATTCAACTTTTCTTATATTGTTTAAATTTATGCAATATTTAAACATAACTAAAAAAAGTACAGTTATAAGGTATTTCTCTTCAGGCTCAAGATTTGAATATACTTAAAAAATGAACATCTTATTAAAATAAAAGATGGTATTAGCGTCAACTTAATAATAATCTTGATGTTATTATCATAAGAGCCATTGTGAAAAAGATGGTATCATTACAGATTTGTGTAGAGTTTCTAACAAACACTTGCCCATTTACACTAAAAAAATACGATAAAACTTACATTTATTTATAAAATATTACATTTTAACGGTTTTATTAGCTTTTTATCTGTTTCTTT
>BS_KBA_SWE02_21mDRAFT_10000136_pt1 | contig 25177 bp, 19 predicted proteins | sample BalSeasSWE02_21m_FD_9196 | JGI IMG/M metagenome (IMG submission 9196)
CGGAATGACGTTTATTTCTTAAACCACCTCAACAAATAACCCTTCTTCAGTTTTTTCAACTTTAGCAAGTTTGTTAGAAGTTAGATGCTTTATGGTTTTGTCCCACTTTTTGTTGCTTAACCCACTTTGTGCTTTTAAGTCTTCCAAAGAAAGTTTTTCGACCTTTTGTAAGATTGCCAGAACCGCTTTTTCCTCTTCATTCAATTCGACTTGAACGACTTTCCGCTCTGGTCTCATTTGAGGAAAGAAAAGTACCTCTTGTATAGATTGATTGTTAGTTAAAAACATCACCAAACGGTCCATTCCAATTCCCATACCACTAGTTGGAGGCATACCATATTCTAGCGCTCTTAAGAAGTCGTAATCAATAAAGGCAGTTGCTTCATCATCTCCTTTTTCAGCTAGTCTTAATTGTGCTTCAAATCGTTCGCGTTGATCAATTGGGTCATTGAGCTCACTATACGCATTGGCGATTTCTTTCCCACAGACCATTAACTCAAANCGTTCGGTAAGTTCAGGATTGGAACGATGTTCTTTGCACAACGGACTCATTTCCTTTGGATAATCAATAATATATGTGGGCTGAATGTAATTTCCTTCGCACTTCTCACCAAAAATTTCATCTATGAGCTTCCCTTTTCCCATAGTCTCATCTACGGCAACACCTAAGTCTTTTGCCGCTTGTCGTATTTCGGCTTCCGACTTACCATTTATATCGAATCCTGTGAAATCTATAATGGCCTGTGCCATGGTAACACGAGCATAAGGTGCCTTAAAATCAATTTCATGTTTTCCAAAAGTTGCTTTCGTAGTTCCATTCACTTCAAGAGCACAGAATTCTAGCAACTGCTCACAAAAATCCATCATCCAATTGTAATCTTTATAAGCCACATAAATTTCCATTGCTGTGAATTCAGGATTATGCGTTCTATCCATTCCTTCATTTCTGAAGTTTTTAGAAAATTCATATACGCCGTCAAAACCACCAACTATTAGGCGCTTTAAATACAATTCATTCGCAATCCGCATATACAAAGGGATATCCAATGAGTTGTGATGTGTCATAAACGGCCGTGCCGCCGCTCCACCAGGTATTGGTTGCAGTATGGGTGTTTCCACTTCAAAATATTCACGGTCGTTAAAAAAAGTACGCATCGCATTAAATAACTTGGTGCGTTTTATAAAAACTTCTTTTACGTGTGGGTTTACTACTAAATCTGCATACCGTTGACGATAACGTTGTTCGGCATCGGTGAAAGCATCATGTACTTTTCCTTCAGCATCAACTCTAGGTTGTGGTAACGGTTTTAGCGCTTTAGAAAGTAATTTAAATTCTTTCACCATCACCGTCTTTTCTCCAACTTTGGTGGTGAATAATTCACCCACTATACCAATAAAATCTCCTATGTCAAGCAGTTTTTTATAAACCTCATTATAGTGAGATTTATCTTCTCCAAGACAAATTTCATCTCGGTTAAAATATACCTGAATGCGCCCATCAGAATCTTGTAATTCTGCGAAAGAGGCAGAACCTTGAATACGACGAGACATTAATCGACCTGCAATAGTGACCTTTTTCCCTTCAGCAAAATTCTTCTTTATTTCCTTGGAAGTTGCATCCACAGGATATAAATCGGCCGGATAAGGATTAATTCCTAAATTCCGTAATTGCTTAAGTTTTTCTCTTCGAATGAGTTCTAGTTCCGAAAGTTGCATAATGGGTATGTGAAAATAAGGGGCAAAGATAGCGACAAAGTCAGTGTAAACCAATAGCTGTAACAAAAGAGAAATCAACAGACCAATTAACCAAACTATTAATCGTAAATTTGTTCTTATGAGTATATGGAGAGTACTGCTTTCAATTCTTTTTCCACCTTTAGCTGTTATTGACAGGGGATGTGGGTCTATTTTAATTGTCTTAATTTTAACCATTTGTGGTTGGGTTCCAGGGGTGATAGCGGCGTTGATAATTTTAAATAACCCTAAAAAATAGAAAAATAGGTAGTGAACAAATGTGTTAAAATACTTGAACTTGGATTAAAAGACTACAAAGATACTTGGGATTTTCAGGAGAAACTTTTTAAAGAGATTGTTGATTTGAAAATTAAAAATCGAAAAGAAGAAACAAATTTTAACACTCCTAATTATTTTTTATTTGTTGAACATCCCCACGTTTATACTTTAGGGAAGAGCGGTGATTTAACTAATCTTTTAATTTCTGAAGAGAAGCTCAGTGAAATAAATGCCAAGTATTATAAAATAAACAGGGGAGGTGATATTACCTATCACGGTCCAGGACAAATAGTAGGCTATCCCATTTTAGATTTAGAAAATTTTTTTACCGATATCCATAAATTCCTTCGTTTTTTGGAGGAGTTAGTGATTAGAACTCTTGCAGAGTATGGTTTGAAAGCGGAAAGATCTAAAGGTGAAACTGGGGTTTGGCTTGATGTTGGAACTCCTTTTGCGAGAAAAATTTGTGCTATGGGCGTACGAGCGAGTAGGTGGGTAACGATGCACGGTTTTGCATTAAATGTAAATGCCAATTTGGGGTATTTTGATCATATGATTCCCTGTGGAATAAAAGGTAAGGCTGTCACATCATTGAATGTCGAACTAGGCACAATTGAAGTATCCATGGATGATGTGAAAGGCAAACTATTAAAGCATTTTGGAGAACTTTTCGAGGCTGAATTAAATTTATTATCGAAAGTTAATTTTTAGACTTTATTATTTGCTGAATTTAGTAAGTTCACTATAACCAGCTAGGTTGCCTTTGGCGTCATAAGATTCTTCTTTTACCATGCCAACTCCTTCAGCAATCCATTGTTTAGAACTACTTTCAATTTTCATCATCATATCCATTTCTAAAGATGAAGATAATACATAACAATTATACGTTCCAGATGGCGTTGTGATAGTTTCTTCACCAATCACTTTTCTATCTTTAATGGTAATGTTAATATTCATGGTCATTCCCATTTTGACGACCATTTTCATATTTGCATCAGGTAATTCTATCCCTACACTAAGCTCATTTGGTAATTCTAGATTGGTTCCTGTAATTTCATATTCAAACTTTTCAAACTGAGTAAACATTTGCGGACTTATCATAGATTTAAAATCTATCGAAACACCTTCACTAGAGCATGTGATATCATATTTAGATTCAATTTTAAGCTCTCCGCTTTTATCAGACATTTTAGTTGTCAATGTGACAACTTCGTAATCATTAATTGTTCGATTATTTATGATACTGTGGTCAAGAATACCAGATACTTTTCCTTTTGTATTGTAATTAGTGTATTGAAAAGAAGTTCCCTCATCCATAGGATAGTACTTGCTGCAATCGCTTTGTGTGTGTCCAATTAATGAAATTAAAAAAAGCAAGAAGGAGATGATGGTTTTTGTTTTCATAATTTGGTTGATTTGTGAATCGAAGTTACACAAAATAAATAATTGCAATTCTTAGAAAAAACATTCAACTTCTATTAGCAGAAAAGATGTTTCTTATTGTTAAAAAATATGGTTGCTACAGTATTTGATATAACAAGATCTCTTTTGTATCTCCTTTCACAAGTACATTTAATTTTCCTGATTTATTTTTTTGAGAAACTACGGCCTTAGAAGTTCCAAACACAGGAAACCCTGATATTAGAGAACCAGCAGTGTCAAATAAAAACACTTTGTTCTCCTGGGTTTCAGTTACAGTTATAAATGCTGATTTATCTACAAAAAATAGTTGAGGTTCTGTGTAAATTCCGAATGGAAGTTGAACTAATTTTCCGTTAATACGCAATAAATTATCATCCATAGTTATCTTAGTATTTCCCAATATCGAAAAGGAATAATTGCTCGTAACATCAAGTGTTTGTGAACTTACTTTTCCATTTTGAGTAATACTTTCCTTTTTGTTATCAGCCGTGATTACTACAAAACTTGAGCCCTCCTTCATTATCGGTATTTTAGAAAAGATAAAATTGTTAGATACGTTCACCTTCATTTTTCCAACACGATTTAATAAATTTAATTTACCCTTTTCTTCAGCGATAACGATGTAATCATTATTATCGATCTTAATGTGCTGAGGTGAAAGGACAATAGTAGATTTGGTCTTTTTAAAATTGAAGCCTTTCACCAATTTAGCTTCAGAATCAAACATGAAAATTTCCTTTCCTTGAGTAACAACAAATCTGTATTTTCGATTGTTATCATAATCAAAAACGGATAATGGTTGAGTAATAGGATCTTTAAATTTAATAGGGAAAGGGGCTACTTGCTTACCCGTTCTGTCGATGACATAAAAAGTATTTTTTGTGGTAAGTGCCAATTGTTTTTTGCCGTTTCTCAGGATATCAACTTCATTTATTTTTCCTAAAATAGGACCATCCAATTTAACTTTCCAAAGCGTTTTTCCACTGGAAGAAATAAGATGTAATGTATTAGTTATATCCTGTACAACCACATCGTTCTCATTGGTATAATGGTTGCTAAAAAACTGAGCATCTCCAAATATTTCATTTTCAAGTTTTAAGCTAAAAACTTCAGAGATATTTTCAACCGTTTTAAGCTAAAAACTTCAGAGATATTTTCAACTGGTTTCATTTTTTTGGAGGTCTCCTTGGAAATGAAGTTTACATGAGCAAAATCATGATCATAATTATACTGTAATACGGCAAAAGGGTATTTGTTAATCGAAATTTCATCAATTTCACTTGCTGTTTTAAATCCTAAAAATCCATTAAGAGTTAAAGGTATTACGCCCTGCATTTTAAAAAAGAGGAGGGAAGAAGTACTACTTAATTGATCCACATAATTCTCATAATAACTTTTGTCCAAACAGTCATTATTTTTATAGGCAGTAATAATTTGTTCGGCGGTTACCTCAGATTCTGTAAAGTAGAAAAAGTCATCTAGCTGAAAGACAATTATGGGTCTGGTTTTATGGATTAACGGTGAAAAGACATTAATAAATAAATTTGATTCACTAAAAGAATCGAGCTCAACATCGTGAAATGAGCTTTTTTCAGAAGTATATTTCGCCAATGATTCTTGAGTTAATGAAGGATCTATACTTTTTAAAACAATCGCACTGCCTGATGTTAGTATAATTTCACCCACTTCGTTAACCGATTCAAAAAGTTCAGGAAAAGACTGAGGTACAGCATCGCCCATAATAATTTTCAACTTGCTTTGTAATTTTTGGGCATCGCTAAAAGTAAAAGAGTACGCAGACAAGGCATCTGAAGGAACGGCCCTTGCAATTTCATTTTGTTGTGGAACTTGTCCTTCAAAAATTGATAATAATTGAGGAATTGTGCCACCAGCTAGCGATACTCCAGTTGCTTTGATTCCGTCTGTTAATGTGGCAACATTTAGTGCTGTCCATGAGGCAAAGTTTACCGCCTGTGAATTAGGTCCAATAAGGGGATTGTTTCTAAAAATAGCTCTTATATCGTTAGAGTTATTTAAGTTGAATATTTTTTTAAAATCAGGGCTCTTCTCGGTTTTCTCATTCAGAATATCATCTATTATTTGTTTGGATGAAGACGCAATTAAAATACTGTCTTTACTTGCGGTATAGGTTACTTGTGAATTGATAGTAATACGCTGTGTAACTTTATCATCAATTTTGATTGTTTCAACAGCTTTATCTTGTATGGATTCTAATAAAATTAAATTTTTGTTAGCTTTGGTAATAAAAGTAATATCTACACTGCTGTCATTACTAATACTCAGGCAAATTAAGCTACTCGATACTGGATTAAGATAGTTTAGAAAAGCTGCCTTCTCTGAAATGGAGGAATATGGAGTTGTACTAGCAAAAGCAGATAGTAGACTATTATTTTTTATATCGGACAAGAATGCTTCTAAACTTGCCTTCGGATTGGGGTTATCCGAAATTTTAAAAACTATCGAAACCCCTTCAGGTACATAATCGATTATTGCTATTTTACGCGTTGTCATCCCCTCACACCCCATTAAAATCAGGGCGAGCATGATAAATTTAGTTTTATGTAAATAGTTCAGCATAATTACAAAAATAGCAAGGATTCGTTCGTTTGGAAGGGATATAAGCAAGAGTTTATTTATTTTTTTTCAACAAATGAAATTATTGTACTATTCAAATTACAACCTATTAAAATTTCGAATACTATGTTTCCGGCAATAGTCTGAAACTTGTTCTATGATAAGAAGTAGGTCCATATTTTCGAATTGCAGCTCTATGTTCAAGAGTAGGATAGCCTTTGTTTCTCTTCCAATTATAAGCCGGATAGATATCATGTAAGTTAGTCATATACTCATCACGATAGGTTTTTGCTAATATCGATGCTGCGGCAATGTGCAAGTATTTGCTATCTCCCTTAACCACACATTCGTGCAGAGTATTACCAAAAGGTTTAAAACGATTACCATCTACTGCAATAAAAGAGGGTTTTTCCGAAAGTGATTCAATACAACGATGCATGCCAAGGATGGTTGCATTAAGAATGTTGATCTTATCAATTTCATCCATCATTACATGCTTAACACTATAACATAGCGCTTCTCTTTCGATAATTTTTTTCAGCTCTAGTCTTCGTTTTTCTGAGAGTTGTTTTGAATCGGTTAAAAAAGGATGGTAAAAATCTTCGGGAAGAATTACTGCTGCTGCTGTTACAGGGCCAGCAAGGCATCCACGTCCAGCTTCATCTGTCCCGCATTCTAATAAGTGAGGATGTATTTTAAGTATAAGCATGAGTGCAAATTACAATTTAGAAAATCCTTATACCAAAGATAAATTGGAATTTCTTTGGAATTACGTAATTGAAAGTTGATGCTTATTTTGTTATTTTGCTGTGCAAGTAAAATTTATGATAAAAATCATTTTACTATTTCTTATGTTAAGTGTTTCGGCCAGCTTGATGTCGCAAGTTAACTATGCGCAAAATGCGCCACAAACTGTATCTCAAAAACAAAAAAAACCTCCCATTGAACTTTATCGGATTGTTTCCGCTCAAAATGACACGACCTATATAGACACAACACTTAGCATGCGGAAGGAATATAAATATAATTATCTACGTAAAGATAATTTTGAATTAATGCCGTTTCCTAATGTTGGTCAGACGTATAATTCATTGGTGTATAATTTTGAAAGACTTAATCTAAAACCCTTATTTGCGGCTCAGTCCCATCATTTTAATTATCGTGAGATAGAAGACATTAACTATTTTCATGTACCCACCCCTCTAACAGAACTGTATTTCAAAACTGCTTTTAAACAGGGTCAGCAAATGGACGCTTTTTTCACTATAAATACTTCGGAACAATTTAATTTTTCTGTCGAATATAAGGGAGTCAGATCACTTGGGGCATACCAGCATATGCTAACGAGTACGGGAAATTTCATTTTCACGACAAACTATCATACCAAAAATAACAGATACCGCGTTCGAGCCCATTTTGCGGCACAGGATGTTTTAAATCTCGAAAATGGGGGGTTAACAGATAGTTCTTTAGAATTGTTTAAGAATGACGATCCGGAGTTTAGAGACCGTGGAAGGTTGGAAGTAAATTTCGAAAATGCCGAAAATAAACTTGAAGGCTTACGTTTCTATGGCGAGCATGAATATGAGCTTCTTAGTAAAAAAGACAGTACAAATTATTCGGTTCTAACCGTGGGGAATATTGTTAGTTATGAAGATAAGTTTTATGAATATCGTCAAAAAGCGCCATATGTTGGGTTTGGTCCTTCATATACCAAAGCAAACTTATTAAAAACCGTTAAGCTTGAAGATTTTAACATTAAGGTATTGGCGACTTTTAACAATAACATTATTGGAACAATATCTGCATTTGCTGGATATACCGATTATAATTATGGGTATAATTCAATTTTAGTTTTAAATGAGGGTACTATACAAAATAGATTAAAAGGAAATATTATGGAAGCCGGTGCTTCCTATAAAAAGGAATATCGTGGTTTTCAACTATCGGGAAAAGCGGCAATAAATGTAGATGGAGAGTTTAATGGGAATTATATCAATGCAGCCGCCTCGTACGCGTTGAATAAAGAAAATAGGGTAGAGGCATCAATTACCGTTCACTCGGTAGCTCCCAATTTTAATTTTTTACTAACTCAAAGTGACTATGTAAATTATAATTGGCAGAATGATTTCAATAATATTAAAACCCAAGAGTTACGTTTCGATTTAATATCGAAGAAATTGATGGACGCATCGATAAGTTATACTGGCATCGATGATTTTGCCTATTTTAGTGTAAAACCGAACGATTCTACGCCATCAGCGATTCAAACAAATGAGCGAGTGGATTATCTGAAAGTGCAGGTTGAAAAAGAAATCAGATATAAAAAATTCGGGTTGGCAAATACAATAATGTACCAAAATGTAGTGAGTGGTGAAGGCATTTTTAACGTGCCGCAATTTATTACCCGCAACTCTTTATTTTACGAAGACCATTTTTTTAAAAGAGCATTATTTTTACAAACAGGGATTAACTTTAAGTATTTCACGAAGTATAATATGAATGCTTATGATCCTGTTCTAGCAGAATTTTATGTTCAGAACGATGAGGAAATAGGAGGTTTTCCGCTAATGGATATTTTCTTTAACGCCAAAGTAAAACAAGTCCGAATCTTTTTTAAATGGGAGCATTTTAATAGTGTTTTTACGAGTAAGAATGACTATTTCTCGGCTCCTAGTTATCCTTTTCGGGATGCCGTTATTCGTTTTGGTCTAGTTTGGAATTTCTTTCTGTAGGCTATATAGGAAGCAAATAGACTTTTTCTTCAAGCCTTTCTATCAGTTAATGTAATCTTATATTTCTAAAATGCCCAATCGGGAAATGCATTCTATTTGCTTAATAATCCTCTTGAAATTACTATTTTTTGAATCTCACTAGTCCCCTCATAAATTTGAGTAATTTTTGCATCTCTCATCATTCGTTCTACGTGATATTCTTTTACAAACCCATTTCCTCCATGTACTTGAACCGCTTCTACACTTACGTCCATAGCAACTTGTGATGCAAATAATTTTGCCGTCGCACCACTTATAATATAATCGTTACCTTGATCTTTATCCCAAGCAGCTTTCTGAACTAAAAGGCGAGCAGCTTCAATGCTAGTGTGCATATCTGCAAGTTTGAAAGCAATTGCTTGATGGTTGCAAATTTCTGTACCAAAAGATTTGCGAACTTTTGAATATTCACGTGCTAAATCGTAGGCTCCTACGGCAATACCTAAAGCTTGTGCTGCAATCCCAATACGACCCCCTGTTATAGTTTTCATAGCGAACTTAAAACCGAATCCGTCTTCACCAATTCTATTTTCTTTAGGAACTTTTACATCGTTGAATATTAGAGAGTGAGTGTCGCTGCCTCGAATTCCTAATTTATCTTCTTTTGGTCCTATTTCAAATCCGGCCCATCCCTTTTCAACAATAAAAGCGTTGATTCCTTTATGCTTTTTTTCTTTGTTGGTTTGCGCTATTACCAAGTAATAATCTGCTGTTCCACCATTGGTAATCCAATTTTTCGTGCCGTTCAATACATAATGATCTCCCTTGTCGATAGCCGTTGTTTTTTGGGAAGTAGCGTCACTTCCTGCTTCTGGTTCACTTAAGCAAAAGGCACCAAGAGCTTCACCCGTAGCCAGTCTCGTTAAGTATTTTTGCTTCTGCTCTTCACTTCCAAAAGCTTCTAGGCCATAACAAACCAAAGAATTATTTACAGATGCTATAACAGCACATGAGGCATCAACTTTACTTAATTCTTCTATAACAATAGCATAAGAAATTGTATCCATTCCACCCCCCCCATATTTAGGGTCTACCATCATTCCCATAAATCCAAGTTCCCCCATTTTTTTTACCTGTTCGGCGGGAAATTTCTGATTGTTGTCTCGCTCAATAACTCCAGGGAGTAATTCTGTTTTAGCAAAATCTCTCGCTGCATCTCGAATCATTATTTGTTCTTCGGAAAGGCTGAAATCCATGATAGTTTTAATTGTTTTTTTTTGGGTTTTTAAAGTACACAAATATACCCTTAATAAATCAAAACTCATATCTAAATTATAGTACAATTAGCCTAATAATGGTGATTTTTTGTTTTTTGTAATTTTATTTAGAATTTCTAACATTACTCTTCGAAATTTTCATTTTTGATTGGTACTTTTAAATTCTTATTTAGACTTAACAATTGAGAGTAGAAAAGTATCATATTATTGGGGTGATGAGCGGGACTTCTCTTGATGGTATTGATTTGGCAGAGATAAATTTTACTCTTTCTGAAGGGAAGAAATGGGATTTTGAAATTGTTACTTCAGAGACTATACCTTATTCTGGTGTTTGGAAGCAAAGATTGCAAAATGCAATATCATATTCCGAAGTTCAAATAGAGTCCTTGAACATAGAATATACCAATTACATTTCACAAGTCATTTTGGGGTTTATTAAGAAATTTGGCATATCAAAACTCGATGCTGTGAGTAGTCATGGACATACAGTTTTACATAGACCAAAAAATGGAATAACGCTTCAAATAGGAAACCTCGCATCCCTCTCTAAGTTAGTAAAACAAATCGTAGTCTGTGATTTCAGAGTTCAAGACGTCGCTTTTGGCGGTCAAGGAGCACCGCTTGTTCCTATAGGCGATAGATTGCTTTTTAACGGTTATAAATACTGTTTGAATTTAGGAGGCTTTGCAAATTGTTCTTTCGAAAAAGACAAGCTCCGAATTGCCTACGATATTTGCCCTGTAAATATCGTCTTGAATAAGTATGCTGAAAAATTGGGTTTTCCATTCGATGAGGGTGGAAAAATTGCTGCTTCTGGAGTTTTGAATAACTCGCTCTTACTTAAATTAAATGATTTAACCTTTTATAGCGAATTGCCACCGAAATCTTTAGGATTAGAATGGGTTCAGGAAAATGTATTTCCAATATTAGATGCTTCTAACATTTCTTCAGAAGATAAATTGAATACTTTTTCGGAACATATTGCAATGCAAATTGGACGGCAGTTGGATAATGGCGCTTCAGTTTTAGTCACAGGAGGTGGTGCATACAATGAATACCTTCTATCGAGACTACATTTTCATAAAAATATTGAAGTGACAGTGCCTTCAAAGGAGCTCATTGAATTCAAAGAGGCTCTTGTTTTTGGGTTGCTAGGAGTGCTGAGATTGCGAAACGAAGTAAATTGTTTGTCAAGTGTTACTGGGGCTAAAATGGATCATTCAAGTGGAAAAATCTTATTAAATTAAAATTAATATAAAATCAAACATAAGCTTCATCAATTTTTTATATTTGCTCTCTATCTACCTATTAAATGAAAAAACTCCTTATTAAGTACGAAAATAAAGAACCTGAAATAGTTTTTCATTGGAATGATCCTGAGACAGAAGCAGAAGGATGGACAGTTATTAATTCTTTAAGAGGAGGAGCTGCCGGTGGTGGAACTAGAATGCGTCAAGGTCTTGACATGAATGAAGTACTTTCTCTAGCTAAAACAATGGAGGTAAAGTTCACAGTCTCTGGTCCTGCAATTGGTGGTGCGAAATCAGGAATTAATTTTGATCCTAGTGATCCACGAAAAAAGGGAGTGCTTGAGCGCTGGTATAAAGCCGTCTCTCCCTTACTTAAAGCCTATTATGGTACTGGAGGCGATTTAAATGTGGATGAGATACATGAGGTAATCCCAATAACTGAACAGAGTGGCGTTTGGCACCCACAAGAAGGAGTTTTTAATGGTCATTTTTCACCAACAGAGGCAGATAAAATTAATCGTATTGGTCAGCTTCGACACGGTGTTATCAAAGTGCTGGAAAATCTCAATTATTCACCCGATATTTCACAAAAATATACTGTGGCCGATATGATTACCGGTTATGGGGTTGCTGAAGCTGTGCACCATTATTACTCAATTTATGGAGGAAGTATTAAAGGAAAGCGTGCCGTTATACAGGGGTTTGGTAATGTAGGAGCATCTGCCGCATATTACTTGTCTCAAATGGGAGCCAAGATTGTAGGTATCATGGATAGAGATGGGGGAATTATTAAAGAGGAGGGTTTTTCGTTCGAGGAAGTTAAACATTTGTTCCTTAGTAAAGACGGAAATAAATTAGACGCTAAGAATATGCTCTCTTCTGAAGACATTAATCAAAAAATTTGGACGATGGAATGCGAAATTTTTGCTCCGTGTGCAGCTTCTAGATTAGTTACTCAAGAACAAATAGCGATGATGATTGAAACTGGCTTGGAGGTGATTAGCTGTGGTGCAAATGTACCTTTTGCTGATAAAGAAATATTTTTTGGTCCGATTATGCAATATACTGATGAACGGGTTAGCTTAATTCCAGATTTTATAAGCAATTGTGGAATGGCTAGAGTATTTGCATATTTTATGGAGCGAAAGGTCCAAATGACTGACGAGGCTATTTTTAATGACACCTCAATAACGATAAAGAACGCCATTCAGAACACATTTGATCATAATAGTACAAAAACTAATATTAGTAAAACGGCCTTTGAAATTGCTCTGAAACAGTTGATTTAACACTAAAGAACCTAGATATATGGAAGCAGTTATTATTTTAATATTCATCATAGGATACCTGTCGATTACTCTTGAACATCCACTAAAATTGGATAAAACAGTACCTTCTTTGCTAATGGCGGCAATTATTTGGGCAGTTTTAGCGATAGGATTTCATGAAGGTTGGTTTAATATTATTGATTCTCATGAAAAAGCTTTTAATTTCCTTTCAGGAGGTGAAAATGCTGAAGAAGGTTTTGAGAGCACACTGTTACATCATCTCGGTAAAACTGCAGAAATTCTAATCTTTCTTATTGGAGCAATGACTATCGTTGAGATTATAGATTTACATCGTGGCTTCGAAGTTCTAAAAGGGGCTGTAAGGACCAAAAGTAAAAGGAAATTACTATGGATTATTGGTATTCTAGGATTTTTTCTTTCGGCAGTAATAGACAACTTAACAGCTACTATAGTATTAATTACTTTGTTGCGTAAATTGATTGTGAATAAGGAGGAAAGGCTCTGGTATGCGGCCATGGTGGTGATTGCCGCAAACGCTGGAGGAGCTTGGTCCCCTATTGGAGATGTAACTACTACCATGCTATGGATTGCCAAGAATGTAACCGCTGCCGGTCTTATAGAATTTGTTGTTTTACCAGCTATCGTTTGTTTTGCTGTTCCATTTACTGTAGCTAGTTTTATGCCTGCATTTAGAGGAAATATAGAAGTGGCTGATTTGGACGATGATGACATGGATGAAGGCAGGTTATTAAGCAGTAAGACTATGCTCTTCTTGGGGTTAGGTATGATTGTTTCTGTGCCTATTTTTAAATCGATAACTCATTTGCCTCCTTATCTTGGTATGATGTTAGCACTTGGTGTGGTCTGGTTGGTTTCTGAATACATTCATCCAGAAGAAGATTTTAGTACGGAGCGAAAGCATTTATATTCGGCTCATAAGGCATTGTCGCGCATTGAGATTTCAAGTGTATTATTTTTTCTCGGAATATTAATGGCAGTAGCAGGATTAGAAAGTTTAGTTTATGGGGTGGTTAATGGCGAAGAAGTTGGAACCTTGCGATACTTGGCGGAATTATTACAACGTGCTATTCCAAATCAGGATATAGTAGTTATATTTTTAGGAATATTATCTGCAATTATAGATAATGTTCCTTTAGTTGCAGCTTCTATGGGAATGTATAATGCACCCACCGATGCCGTCTTATGGCATTTTATTGCATATTCTGCAGGAACAGGAGGAAGCATGCTTATAATAGGTTCTGCTGCTGGCGTGGCAGCTATGGGAATGGAAAAAATGGATTTTATCTGGTACCTTAAAAAAATAACTTGGTTAGCATTTCTTGGTTTTATTGCTGGAGCCGGTGTTTTCTTATTAATTGAAAGGGTTCTATTTCATCATACATAACAATTTATAGAAACGAATTTCGTTATTCAGTTAAACCAAATTTACCTATGCCAAATTTTTTAATTCAAGAAGGTGTTTTAGAGGGTGCTCAAAATCTTGAGCCTGTTTCTGAAGTAAAAACACTCTCTATCATGGAACTTTTAATGACTGGTGGCCTTGGGGGTCAAATAATTATTGGAGTACTTTTTGTTCTACTTTTTGTAGCGGTTTACATTTATTTTGAGCGTTTATTTGCTATAAAGGCTGCCTCTAAGATGGATAGTAACTTTATGAATCAAATACGTGATAATGTGGCATCCGGAAATATTCAGGCTGCAAAAGTTTTATGTGCTTCTCAAAATAGTCCAGTATCTCGTCTTACACAAAAAGGTATTTCACGTATAGGAAGTCCGTTGGAGGATATCAATACAGCCATAGAAAATGCTGGCAGACTAGAGGTTTATAAGCTTGAAAAGAATGTAAGTGTTTTGGCCACTATTGCCGGTGTAGCACCTATGATTGGGTTTTTGGGGACTGTTATAGGTATGGTTTTAGCGTTTCATCAATTAGCAACCAGTAGCGGGCAAGCAGAAATGGGAAGCTTGGCGGAAGGGATATATACAGCTATGACAACGACTGTCGCGGGATTAATTGTGGGTATAATAGCTTATATGGGTTATAATCATCTTGTTGTGAAAACTGACAAAGTAGTACACCAAATGGAGGCTACAGCGGTAGACTTTTTAGACATTCTAAATGAACCTGCCTAGTGAATTTACGAGGACGAAATAAAGTGAGTGCAGAGTTTAGTATGAGCTCTATGACCGATATTGTATTTTTGTTATTGGTGTTCTTTCTGCTTACATCTCCTGCTATTACACCAGATGCCTTAGACTTAATTTTACCCAGAGCAAAAGGGAAAAGTAGTAATGTTCAGAAAGCCTCAGTTAGTATAACAAAGGATGGAGCCTACTATGTAAATAAAGAGAGGGTGAGTGAATACAATATTGAGCAAGAATTAAAAAGCGCTTTGGTAGGTGTAGATGAACCGACTATAATATTGCGTGCAGAGGAAGGTGTGCCGATAGAAGATGCAGTCTTTGTGATGGATATAGCTAATAGAAATCATTTTAAAGTAGTTTTGGCGGTGAGGCCAAATTAGACCTTTCTTTATTTATAAAATATAGAATCATACGTACATAATACTACTTTTCTGAATCCTTAAATTTTAACTTCACATTGAGTCTACTAGATACAAAACATAAAAAAAAGAGTATGACTATTACGGTGATTCTTCACCTTCTCATACTGCTTTTATTATTTTATGTAGGATTGACTTATCTAGATCCTCCATTGGAGCAGGGAATTGCTGTTAATTTTGGGACTACAGATTCTGGAAGTGGAAACATTCAACCCACCGAAGCTATTAAATCTGCTCCTAAAGCAGCCGAACCAGAACCTGTTGCTCAACCCAAGTCTGAAATAAAAGAAGAGGTTGTTACCCAAGATGTCGAGGAGGCTCTAGTAATTAAGAAGGAAGAAATTAAAAAAGAACAAGAAGAAACACCTAAAAAGATAGAGCCTAAAAAAGATCCGCCAAAAAAGCCAGATCCTAAACCAGATAAATCTACAAGTGATGCTCTTTCAAGTCTAATCAACGGGCCAAAAAGTGATGGAATAGCAAAGGGAGGAGAAGGAAATGATGCAACAGCTGGGGACAAAGGGGATCCAAATGGTGACCCAAATGCAAAAAGCTACTATGGAACAGGTAAGGGTCTGGACGGGGATGGAAATTATCTCTTAGGTGGCCGAAAGGCATTAAACAAAGAAAAATTTGTGCAGGATTGCAATGAGGCCGGAACGGTTGTGGTGAGTATCGAAGTTGATCGTAATGGTAAAGTAATAAGTGCTACTGCTGGGGTGCGTGGAACAACGAATAATTCAAAGTGCTTGCTTGATCCGGCAAAAAGAGCTGCGCTTGCCACTCGGTTTAATAGTGACGAAAATGCTCCAGCAAAGCAAATAGGCAAGATTATCTATAGATTTAGTCTTTCTGATTAGATTCTTTGACTATTAAAAACCTAATTTTTAAGTATCTTTATAGCATTAAAAATTGTGCTATGAAACGTATTTTATTATTTGGTATTGGTCTATTATTAGTAGTAAGTTGTACTAATTCTTCCGAAGAAAAACCACAGGAAACATCTTTTAATACAGAGACTCCTCATGATTTTATGTTCATGCAGCGAGCATATCCAAGTGGCGAAATAAAAACCGATGCCTATTCTAAGGCGATTCAATGGAAAAAAGAACAAAATCAACGGAGTAGTTCAGCTGTTGCTTGGGAGTTTGTGGGGCCTGTAAATGTGGGAGGACGAGTTACCGATATTGAAATACCTGTGGATGAATCTCAGACTTATTATGTAGGCACAGCGTCAGGTGGTATTTTTAAAACAATCGATGCCGGTGCGAATTGGATGCCTATTTTTGATGAACAAAACGCGTTATCCATTGGCGATATTGAAATCTCAAATAATGATACTGACATTTTATGGGTCGGAACCGGCGAGGTAAATGCAGGCGGAGGATCCTTGGCCTATGATGGGAACGGTATGTTTAAGAGCGAAGATGCAGGACTCACGTGGGAGGCAAAAGGCTTGACAGATGTCGGAAGTATCGGGAAAGTGTTAATAGATCCAAATAATGAAAACATCATTTTTGTGGGCGCTATGGGACCTCTTTTTAGAAATGATAACAACCGAGGCGTTTATCGTTCTATAGATGGAGGAACTACCTGGGAACAGAAATTGTTCGTGAGTGATATTACAGGAGTAATAGACATGGTAAATCACCCTACCAATAGCAATATTATTTATGCTGCCACTTGGGAGCGAATTAGAAGGCCAGAATATAGAATATACGGTGGAGAAACAAGTCGATTATATCGATCTCTTGATGGAGGTGATAACTGGACAGAGATGACCAACGGATTGCCTACTGGAACGAATGATAAAGGAAGAATAAGTATAGATATTTCATTGTCAAACCCGAATGTACTATACGCTTCTTATGCGGCTTTAGAAGGATCTCTTCAGGCGATTTATAAAACTATTGATGGAGGAAACACATGGACTGAAGAAAACTCTAGTGATATTAATAGTTCACCATATGAGTGGTGGTTTGGTGGCATTTTTGTAGATCCGACAGATGAAGACACGGCATTCTACTTAGGTTTCGAAACGTATAAGACAACAAATGGAGCGTCTAGTTGGACAAATTCTTTCAACAATGTACACGTAGATCAACATGCCTTAGCATTTAATACCATGGTGGGCGGAGAAGTATTGTTGGGAAATGATGGCGGGCTTTTTTATAGTGGAGATGGAGGTAGCACAGCCGTAAAAGATGAAGCATTGCCTATAACTCAATTCTATAGAATTAATGTAGATGCCCAAGATGAATTGAAAATCTATGGTGGAGCCCAAGATAATAACACAATTAGGACGACAACTGGAAATGTAAATGACTGGAATGCTATATTTGGTGGGGACGGCTTTCAACCACTTGCCGATCCTAATGATACTAATGTTATTTACGCCTTATCTCAGAATGGGTACCTTGGAAAATCAATAAATAATGGAGCGAATTTTTCGGGTGCTACTACTGGAATTTCAGGGGGGGATCGAAATAATTGGGATACGCCAATAACATTTGATCCTTCAAATTCTCAGGTTCTATATTATGGTACTAATCGATTGTACAAGACGACCAATGCTGCCGGAAATTGGACTGCAATTAGTCCTGATTTAACGAATGGATCTGGTGGTGGAAATTTAACTTTTGGAACCATTATTACCATTGATGTATCGCCTTTGGATTCTTCGATAATCTATGTTGGAACAGATGACGGAAATGTATGGGTTACTGAAGATGGAGGAGCAATCTGGAATAATATTTCCGCAACACTACCGGATCGATGGGTGACTAAAGTTTTAGCTTCTAGAGATGATATTAATTCGGTATATGTCACCTTTTCTGGTTATCGGTTTGGAGAAGATAATGGGCATGTGTATAAAAGTTCTGATAAAGGAGCCAATTGGATAGATATTTCTACAGCACTGCCAGACATTCCCATAAATGATATTGTCAAAGATAGTTATGGAAATCTATTTTTAGGAACCGATATTGGGGTACTCGCCTCGTCTGATGACGGTATAACTTGGGGAAATTTAGGTGAAAATTTACCTTCTGTTGTGGTAACAGATATGTATATTCATGAAGCTACTGAATATTTGTATATAGGAACTTACGGTCGTTCAATGTATAAATTGGATATCGCGGATGATGTTCTAGCCAATGATAATGTTTCTTATGATGAGGGCATTTTTATGTATCCTAACCCAGCTTCGGAATTCGTGAACATATCAATGCCAAGTTCATCTCAAAAAGTTTCGGTCATTGTATTTGATCAACTTGGAAGACAAACTTTACATCAAGATTTCCATGAAGGGGGTATGAAGATCCAGCTTTTGCTTTCAAGCATTCCACAAGGTGTTTATTTCGTGAAAATTTCTTCAGGAAAATCGCAAACAACAAAGAAGTTGCTTGTAAAATAATATTTAGTCATCAATTACTTACAAACTATAGCTTGGTTATTTGCTCAATTACCCATGTATCAAAGGGTTGGCAGTGCTGCGTATAAGGCCGACCTTTTAAATACGTTAAAACTAGTTGAGTATCTTGGCAAACCCCACCATAGTTTTAAGACAGTTCACGTTGCTGGTACAAATGGAAAAGGTTCTACGAGTCATATGCTAGCATCAGTTTTTCAAGAAGCTGGTTTTAAAGTTGGATTGTATACCTCGCCCCACTTAAAAGATTTTAGGGAGCGAATTAAAATTAACGGAGACATGATTCCTAAGGTAGAGGTTTCCAGTTTTGTAAAAAAGCATAAGGCATTTTTCGAGGAAAATAAATTATCCTTTTTTGAAATGACTGTAGGATTAGCGTTCGATTATTTCAGCAGGAAAAAAGTCGATATTGCAATCATTGAAGTAGGGTTAGGGGGTAGATTGGATAGCACCAATATCATTGTGCCAGAAATTTCAGTTATTACAAATATTGGATTAGATCACACTCAGTTTTTAGGTGATACCCTATCTCTAATTGCGGCAGAAAAGGCTGGAATAATAAAACATACTATTCCCATTGTTATTGGAGAAACGGTTTCAGAGACTAAAGAAGTGTTTTTGAAAATTGCTTTAAGTCAAAATGCCCCGATTACTTTTGTTGATAATTTGATTTCTTTTGAATATGACTCAGATTTAAAGGGAAATTATCAAGAAAAAAATAAAAGGACGGTTCTCGCGGCTATAACTATCCTAAAAGAATTAGGATGGAAGATTTCTCAAGAAGCTATTATGCTTGGTTTTAGAAATACAATAAAAAATACGGGATTAATGGGTCGCTGGCAGATATTACAGGACAATCCGAAAGTTGTTTGTGATACGGCTCACAATAGAGATGGCTTGATAATAGTTTTAGAACAATTAAAAAATGAAGTATTTGAGAAACTTCATATCGTTCTCGGTGTTGTGGATGATAAAGATTTGAGTTTGATCTTGCCTTTATTTCCTAAGAATGCAATGTATTATTTTTGTAAGCCAGATATTCCAAGAGGTTTTAACGCCTCTGTTTTAAAGGAGGTTGCGGCCGATTTTAACTTAGTGGGAGAAGTTTATCCTACTGTTAATATTGCCTTTCAGGCTGCTCTAAATAAGGCAACGAAAAAGGATTTGATTTATGTTGGGGGAAGTACTTTTGTAGTGGCAGAAGTTTTATAATTTTTTCAAGTATTTGTTTGTGCAAATTAAAAACTAAGCTATATTTGCATCCTCTTAGGGGCGATTAGCTCAGCTGGTTCAGAGCACTTGGTTTACACCCAAGGGGTCGGGGGTTCGAACCCCTCATCGCCCACAGACATTTAAACTCCCATCTTTAATGAGATGGGAGTTTTTTATTTTAGATTGAATGTATTTTATCTATATTTTGTATTCGGAAGGATTAGATCGATACTATGTTGGCGTTACCTCTGAGTTATCGTCGCGATTAGACAATCATTTATCGTCAAAAAAGGGATTTACATCCATGGCGAAAGACTGGGAATTGAAATATTCTGAAGCTATTGAATTGAAGGCAGAAGCTTATGCAAGAGAACGAGCAATAAAAAAATGGAAAAGTCGAATTATGCTAAAAAAGCTAATTGCTTCTCAGTAATTTATTGAAGATTCAGAGCATCCCGAATTTACATCGGGAGTGTCGGGGGTTCGAACCCCTCATCGCCCACAGACATTTAAACTCCCATCTTTAATGAGATGGGAGTTTTTTATTTTAGATTGAATGTATTTTATCTATATTTTGCAATAAAAAAATGGAAAAGTCGAATTATGCTAAAAAAGCTAATTGCTTCTCAGTAATTTATTGAAGATTCAGAGCATCCCGAATTTACATCGGGAGGGTCGGGGGTTCGAACCCCTCATCGCCCACACTCAATTAAACTCCCATCCAAAAGATGGGAGTTTTTTAATTCTTTATATATTCGTAAATTTGAAGAGAAATAAGGGTCATTAACTCAGTTGGTTTAGAGTGTCACGTCGACAACGTGGAAGTCACTGGTTCGAATCCAGTATGACCCACATAAAATAATAAATCCATTCTTGAAAAGGAATGGATTTTTCATTTACAGTAGAAGCTTACTTCTTTTACAGTAACTCCAAAATCCTTTCCAAGGCCATTCCTCGGGAGGCTTTAATAAGTAGAAAACTGTTTTTTGGAGGAGTACTTTCAATAGTAACTTTTAAATTTTCAAAGGAACTGAATTTGTGGATATGGGGTGCATTGGTTTTAGTATCGAAGAAATTACGGCCTATTAAATAAGTTTCTCCTAAACAATTTTCAGTGAGATATCTAACGATATTTTGATGTTCATCTTTTGCCGTTGAACCTAATTCGAACATATCACCCAAGAATAAAACTTTGTTTTCTCCTTTAGCCTGCTTAAAATTCTCTAATGCGGCCATCATACTAGTCGGATTTGCATTATAGGCATCCAAAATTATTTTGTTAGTTTTTTTTTCGATGAGTTGTGAACGATTATTATTTGGAATAAATTCTTCAATAGCAATTTTTATTTTTTCTGAAGAAACTCCAAAATAGTGCCCAATAGCAATCGCTGCCGCAATATTATTGAAGTTGTATGAGCCAATTAGATTACTTTGGATAGAAAGTCCGTTAAATTTAACTAATAGGGTAGAAGAAGCATTTTCAAGTTCAATCAAAAACTCTTGTTGGTTACCTCCGAAAATGACCCTATGGAGGTTTTCAGAGCGTATCATTTGTATGGGATCATCGGCATTTACAAAAGCAATTTTATGATGAGTTTGAAGATGATTATAAAGCTCACTTTTGGCCTTAATAACTCCTTCAACACTTCCGAAGCCTTCTAAATGTGCCTTGCCAAAATTTGTTATATAGCCAAAATCTGGTGTAGCTATAGTGCAGAGTTTTTCAATTTCTTTGGGATGATTTGCACCCATCTCAACAATTCCAATTTCAGTAGTGTTGTTCATGGACAACAAAGTTAGAGGAACACCTATATGATTATTTAAATTTCCTTTTGTAGCTACGGTGACGAACTTTCTTTTAAGAACTGCATTAATAAGTTCTTTGGACGTGGTTTTACCATTACTTCCTGTAAGAGCAACAATTGGAAGCTTTAAATATTTCCTGTGATAGGCTGCTAATTTTTGAAGTAGGCTAAGAGTATTAGAGCATAGAATTGTCCTGCCAAAATCTTTATGATATTTTACTTCATCAATAATTACTGTCATGGCCCCTTTGTCGAGAGCTTCCTGTGTAAATTCATTACCGTTAAAATTATCTCCCTTTAAAGCAAAAAATAAACACCCTTTGGAGATATTTCGAGTATCGGTACAAATTCCTGAACTCTCTAAAAAGTGTTGGTGTAGGGTTTCAATCTTCATATAAATAAATATACTAAAAAACCCTCCAATGCTTATTGCATGAGAGGGTTTTTTATAAACTCAATGAGTTGTTTAATTTCTTGGTCTTTTTGCTTTTTGAGTTTTTGCGCCTACGCGAGACATAGCACACCTAAATCCAATATAATCGGTAGCCATATCTTCTGGGAAATATCGTCTTTGTGCGGGATCTAACCAATAATCTCGGTCTCTCCATGAACCCCCTTTGTATACACGAACTTCATTGTTAATAAGCGTCGTTCTATTCGAAGATTTATCAAATTGACGATCCATTAAGCCTAAACTATCAACAGTAACTGAATGAGTAGGAGAATTATACATACGTTCCTTTTCATTAACAACTCCTTCATCGTCTTCGGTAAACGATTGGTAATAACGAGATGATTTTTTGTCACCATCTCGGTAGTCACGATTGTCACTATCAGCGAAATTAGTTCTTAAATAGGTTTCATTTTCATCTACAGGTACTTGTAAAATTTCACCAGGAAGGTTTCTAGCAATTATTTTACCATTGCTTAATGTGTCAAAAACAATAGAATCTGCAGTTACAATTCTAACTTTACCATCTTTGTCGATAGCATTCTTAGTATAAACATTTCCACGATAATAATTGAAATCATTAAATTCATCATCAACTATTGGTCGATAAACGTCGGCAACCCATTCTGCAACATTTCCAGCCATATCATATAGACCATAATCGTTTGCTTCGTATGATTTTACCTCAGCCGTAATATCAGCACCATCATCACTCCATCCTGCAATTCCACCGTAATCACCATCTCCTTGTTTAAAGTTCGCTAATTGATCCCCTCGGTTTCTTCTTTTTCCTGAACGTGTATATTGACCTTCCCAAGGATATTTTTTTCGGCCTCTATAAACATTATAACTACGCAGACCAACTAATCCTAATGCAGCATACTCCCATTCTGCTTCAGTGGGAAGTCGATACGCTGGCATTAATAAACCATCTTTTAATTGAATGTATAAATTGGTGCTATCTTTGCTTTTCTTCGCAATCCCTTGAGAACGCTTACCTCCTCTTGTTATAGAGTCATTACCTCCATACGTTAGAGTTGGAGAATTTAAATAGGTCTCAGTATTAAAAGTTTCACCAGATTCTACATCATAGCGAGCATTTCTGACAGTAATTCCTTCTGTCTCTAAAATAAGTTCGTTCACACGATCTGTTCTCCATTTACTAAATTCAACTGCTTGAATCCAGCTTACACCTACAACAGGATAATCAGCAAAAGCAGGATGACGCAGGTAGTTATTAGTCATCATTTCATTATATCCTAATCTATTTCTCCAGACTAAGGTATCAAGAAGTGCACCTTCATAAATTCTTCTGTAATTCTCATCAGACGGAGGAAATACATTTTTTAACCAATCTAAATATTCTAGATACATTAAATTAGTTACCTCGGTTTCGTCCATATAAAAAGATTGAATATGCTGTTGATTTGGACTGTTATTCCAATCATGCATAGGATCATCTTGTACTCTACCCATGGTATAGGTTCCACCTTCAATAAAGACCAAGCCAGGTGCTGTTTCTTGTTCTTTGGCCTTAGGATTGTACTGAAATCCACCTTCTTTTGCATTCATCTTCCAACCAGTGGCCCGAGAGCTATCTTTATAGTCTCTAGATTTGTTGCAACTAACAAAGAGGAAAGTAACAGCTAATACAGTACATAGCTGAATAAATGGGGTTTTTTTTAAGTTCATAGTTTAAATTATGAAATAATTGGGTTCGCAATATAGTAATTAACGATAAATTTTCAACAATATTACAATAATATTGATTCGTTAGGTTCATGGAGTTTTATCCACTTACGCAAATGCAAACGTATTACTTTAATTATTATTATTGAAATGTTATATTAAAATAAACTTTGAAAAAGGAATAATACTAACCGTATATTTGGAACGTTATTGATACAAATGATTAAAACCTTACTTTTTATAAGTCTTTTTGCAATGTCGTTTGCAGGAATTGCCCAGACTAAGAGCATTACCATTAATTGGAGTTTGGAAATTCCGAAAGTCTCCGAATTTGAAAATAGTAAAACTAATTCTTCCTTAAAGGAAAAAGCTCTTGAATCTCTTAAGTTGCAAATAACTGATGAGTCATTGACTTATAATGAGCAATGGGAAGATAATGGTTTTGCCGATCCTTCCTCTCTTCAAATTACTAACCTACAATATGGGAGCCTAACCAATGAAGAGTTAAATAAAATTAACAAAGATTTAGTTCCAGAAAATCTTGTTTATGATATTCGTAGTTCTAAAGCTCGTGAAATTATTTATACCACTTTTACAATATCTCCAATTATCAAATTAAATGGTTCGTATAGAAAGGTAGTTTCTTTTAACTTGTCTTATCAATTGAAGAGTGGAAGTGCTGTAAACCGATCCGTAATGCAACTTTCAAATTCCGTATTAGCTACTGGTGATTGGTATAAATTTAAAATCGAAAAAACTGGTATTTATCGAATAGACAAAAATTTTCTTAACGATTTAGGTTTAAATACCGATGGCATTAATCCAAGGAATTTAAAAATATATGGACATGGTGGGAAGCCTTTACCACTTCGCAATGAGTTAAATTTTCAATTTGATCTCCCACAAAATGCTATTCAAGTATTAGGAGAAGAAGATGGTTCTTTTGATGCCAATGATGCTATATTGTTTTATGGCATAGGTACACAAGGGTTTAATGAATCTGAAAATGGAGGACTTTATGATACCAATATTAACCCATATGCCGATGAGGCTTACTATTATGTGACAGTGAATAGTGATATAAGTCTTAGAGTACAATCATTAGTAGAACCAATTGATGGAGGAATATCAATTACCGAATTTAATGATTATCAATTTCATGAATTAGATGAATATAGCCCTGGACTTGTTGGCAGAAGATGGTTTGGGAATAGATTTGATATTGAAAGTGAGCAATCGTATGAATTTGATTTTCCAAACTTGGTTGCTAACAGTGACCCAATGAAGTTTGTAGTAAAAGCTGGAGCAACTTCAGAAAGTTTAACATCAATGTCAATTACAATAAATGGGACAAGCCTTGATCCTTTGGTTTTTAGTCCGCTTTCAGGGCAAGTAGTTTTAAGCACTCGGGAATTTATTGGAGATATACCTGCGCAAGGAGGATC
>BS_KBA_SWE02_21mDRAFT_10000137_pt1 | contig 25017 bp, 31 predicted proteins | sample BalSeasSWE02_21m_FD_9196 | JGI IMG/M metagenome (IMG submission 9196)
AAGTAGAACTATAGCTGACCTTGAAAACTCAGAAAACATTTTACCACAGCATATAAGTGAAGCAATCCAATATCGCAGCCTTGATAGAGAACTTTGGAAACATTAAAAAAACTAAGACAAAATGTTTGTTTGGAAAGAAATTAATAAAAATCGTGCTTTTTGGTTTTTACTTTTGGAAGTGATTTTATGATAGAGTTGATCTTATAAAGTTTAATTTTTACCCGATTTAGTAGAATAAAATTTAAGAATTATAGTTTTTCAAAGTAAAATTAAAGAGCAACCACGTTCAATTTTCAATCAAGCAAAACAATCTTCCAACAATAAATTCTTACATCGGTAATAATTACGTTGAATTTGTCTTAAATAATTAAGATCATAGCAGTTATAATACAAAATATTTGCATTTTTGTTTGAATAAAAATATATTTGTTGCTCACTTTTATTTTAGCATTACTCTGGGCGGACGCCGGAGTTGGAGAGCCGGGGCGGACTGTAAATCCGTTGGCATGCGCCTTTGGGGGTTCGAATCCCTCGCCGCCCACAATTTTAAGTGAATATTAGTTTCTATTTAGAAACTTTTTTGTTCTGGTAGTATTTTGAAATTTCTGCGGGAGTAACTCAGTTGGCTAGAGTCACAGCCTTCCAAGCTGTTGGTCGCGGGTTCGAATCCCGTCTCCCGCTCTAAACAATTTAGTTAGTATTAAAGGTTTTGTTCTTTAATTTTATGTTTTATAACATCTCTGCTGACGTAGCTCAGTTGGTAGAGCACATCCTTGGTAAGGATGAGGTCACCGGTTCAATCCCGGTCGTCAGCTCAATAAATTTTATGAGGTCATGCCGATATAATCGGAATCGTCAGCTCAATAGAAAAAGGTTTGAATAGTTTAAGGAAAGCAAATGGCAAAAAGCAATATTAGACAAATCATTGTTTTGGAAAGTACGGCCGGTACGGGTTATAGATATTCTACTACGAAAAATAAAAGAACCCATCCTGCACGTGTAGAGTACAAAAAATATGACCCAGTTGTTAGAAAACATGTAGTTTTTAAGGAAACCAAATAATTGATACGTCAGTGGCTCAATTGGTAGAGCAGCGGTCTCCAAAACCGCAGGTTGGGGGTTCGAGTCCCTCCTGACGTGCTGAAATTTGAAAGGTTATTATGAAAGATAAAGTAATTGCATTTTTTCAGGATGTTATTAAAGAGATGAAAAAAGTTACTTGGCCTACAAAGGAAGAACTTATTGAATCTACTAAAATTGTAATTGTTGTATGTATAGTTCTATCGCTGTTTACCTATGTAATTGATATGATTATTAATCAAGCTTTTAAAGGGATATTTTAGGTGCAGAAATAAATGGAAACCAGATGGTATGTAGTAAGAACTTTTTCGGGTCATGAAAGTAAAGTTAAAAATCTTTTAGATGCCGGTCTTAATGAGAATGAACACCTAAAAGCTAAAATTTTAGAAATTTTAGTTCCGATGGAAAAAGTTTTTGAAGTAAAAGATGGGAAGAAAAAGAGTAAAACAAAGAATTTTTTTCCAGGATATATTCTAGTTAATGCAGATTTAGACAATCAGGTTAAAGATTTTATTCTTAGTACCCTCTCTGTTATGGGATTTTTAGGCACGGGCGGTAATCCAAATCCGCTTCAACCGGAAGAAGTTAGAAGAATAGTAGGTAGACTTTCTCAGGATAGTAATACAGAAAGAATGGAAACAATCTTTAGAAGTGGTGATCTTGTTAAAATTATTGATGGTCCATTCAATAATTTTTCGGGAATGATTGAAGAAGTAAATGAAGAAAAAATGAAAATTAAAGTAATGGTTTCGATTTTTGGTAGAAAAACTCCTGTCGAAATCGATTTCACTCAAGCGGAAATAGAAAAATAATAGTTATTAATTAGGTAGTAAAATGGCTAAAAAAATTGATTCTTATATAAAATTACAAATTCCAGCTGGTAAAGCTAATCCTTCACCTCCTGTTGGTCCTGCACTCGGTCAAAAAGGTGTAAATATAATGGAGTTCTGTAAGCAGTTTAATGCTAGAACTCAGGATAAAGACGGGTTGATAATTCCAGTTGTTATAACTGTATTTAGTGATAAGTCTTTTATCTTTATCACAAAAACTCCTCCAGCATCAATTCTTTTGAAAAGAGCTGCAAAACTTGAAAAAGGATCTGCAGAATCCCACAGGACAAAAGTTGGAAAAGTTTCTCAAAAGCAGGTTAAGGAAATTGCAGAAGTAAAAATGCCAGATCTTAATGCTTTTGATGTTGACCAAGCTATGAGTATGATATCTGGTACAGCAAGAAGTATGGGCATAACCGTAGAGGAATAAATAAGTTTTTTATTAGATGGTTATTAAAATTTATTGGTGATTAAAGATGCAAACAACAAAGAGAAATAAAGAAATAATTAAATCAGTTAATATGGATAAAGAGTATACTCTTCCTGAAGCAATATCAATTTTAAAAGATCAGTCAAAAGTAAAATTTGTAGAATCTTTAGATTGTGCTATTCGTTTGGGAGTCGATCCTAGACATGCTGACCAAATGGTTAGAGGTACTGTTTCTTTACCACACGGAACAGGTAAAACAGTTAAGGTTCTTGTTATTGCCAAAGGTGCAAAAATACAAGAGGCTTTGGATGCCGGTGCTGATCATGCAGGTTTTGAAGATTATCTTGAAAAAATAAAGGGTGGATGGGCAGATGTTGATGTTATAGTTGCAACACCTGATTCTATGGCAGAACTTGGAAAACTTGGAAAGATTTTAGGACCTAAAGGTCTTATGCCAAATCCTAAAAGTGGTACTGTTACTATGGATGTTGCAAAAGCTGTTAAAGAAGTAAAGGGTGGAAAGATTGAATTTAGGGTTGAAAAAACTGGAATTGTTCATACTTCTTTAGGTAAACTAAATTTTGAAACTGATAAACTGGTTGATAATACAAAAGCTTTTCTTAACACAATCGTTAAAATGAGACCTTCTTCAGCGAAGGGACAATATGTTAAGAGTTTGTTTTTATCAAGTACAATGGGGCCGGGACTTAAAATTTCGAAAGATGAATTAAGTTTAAACGTATAAAGAATTTACGCGCTCGTTATAAATAATAATAGCTTCTAACCGACCCGAAATAATAAATTGTGATACGGGAGATAAATGAATAAGAACGAAAAAACAGAATTAATTGCCGAAGCTAAAGAGTTAATTCAGAAAGCATCAGCAGTCTATCTAACTGATTATTCTAATATAAATGTCGCAGACATTAGTGAAATTAGAAATCAGTTTAGAAAAGATGGAGTTAAATACAGAGTATTTAAAAATACTTTATTTAAACGTGCTCTTGTTGAGTCTGGAAAATTCGAAAAGCTGGCAGATCATCTTGAAGGAATGACCGGATTTGCATTTGCTTCAACAAATCCAGTTGCACCAGCCAAGATTATAAAGAAGTATAATGATACTTCTAAAAAATTTCCTCTTAAAGCTTGCTATATCGAAACTCAATATTTTGATGGAAGTAAACTTAAAGAGCTAGCAGAATTGCCTACAAAAGAAGAAGTGATTGCCGGAATACTCGGTAGTTTAAATTCACCTGTGTCAGGCATAGTAGGATCTATTGCTGCAGTAATTAGAGAGTTAGTTAGCGTAGTTGATGAAGTCTCTAAGAAAAAAGCAGCCTAATTAAATCAGAAATTAAATTCAGGAGAAATGAAAATGTCAGAAAAAGTTGCACAAGCACTCGAACTAATAAAAGGAATGTCTCTTCTAGAAGCTTCAGAATTAAAGAAAGCACTTGAAGAAGAATTTGGTGTTTCCGCTGCTGCCCCAGTAATGATGGCTGGACCAGCTGCTGCGGCAGCCCCAGTTGAAGAACAAACAGAGTTTGATGTTATACTTCAAGCTGCAGGCGAAAAGAAAATTAATGTTATTAAAGTTGTTAGAGCTCATACAGGATTAGGCTTAAAAGAAGCTAAAGATCTTGTTGATGGTGCGCCTAAAGCTGTCAAAGAGCAAGCATCAAAAGATGAAGCTGAAAAAATTAAGAAAGAGCTTGAAGAAGCTGGCGCGACTGTAACATTAAAGTAGTTATAAAATTTAGATTTATATGATCTTTTTTAAGTGATAGGACGGGAGATTCCGTCTTATCGCTTTTGTTTTTGTAGAAACGTTGTTTAGGATGCTCATTAAATAGCATTTGATAATTTTTAGGAGGTTTTCAATTGGATAATAACCGTATTTCCTTTGGCCGTATTCCATCAGTCATTGATGTACCCGATCTTTTAGGCATTCAAACTGAAACATTTGAAGATTTTGTTCAGCTTGGCACACATGCACTTAAAAGGGAAGTTAAAGGGTTACAGCAGGTTTTCTTAACTAATTTTCCGATTTTTGATAATAAAGAAAATTATAGACTTGATTTTTTAGAGTATTATGTAGAAAAACCAAGATTTTCTGTAGAAGAATGTTTGGAAAGAGGACTTACTTTTGCAGCCCCCCTCAAAGCAAAATTAAGACTTTCAACTAAAGATCCTGAAACGGCAGAATTTATCAACACTGTTGAGCAGGAAGTTTATCTTGGCAACCTACCGTTTATGACTGAAAAGGGAACTTTTGTTATTAACGGTGCAGAAAGAGTAGTTGTATCGCAATTACATAGATCACCTGGTGTTGCATTTGCACAAACTGTCCATCCAAATGGCACCCCTATTTATTCAGCACGTATCATTCCTTTGAGAGGATCCTGGGTAGAGTTTGCGACCGATATAAATTACGTTATGTATGTTTATATAGATCGGCGTAAGAAATTTCCTGCAACAACTCTATTACGTGCGCTTGGATTTGAGTCCGACGAGGAAATTTTAAAGTTATTCGGTTTGGTTGAAAATGTTACTGTTAAAAAAGCAAAGTTAGAAAATTACTTAGGTAGAATGATTGCCAGTGACATTTTTGATATGTCGACAGGTGAAATATTTTTAACGCGCGATTCTATATTATCTGAAGAAGATCTTGAAAGAATAAATGATGCAGAAGTTGATGTTTTGAAATTCATCAAATCTGATTCAACAAATGATCAAAATTTAGTTGTTAACACTCTAAGAAAAGATACTTCACACACTCGTGAAGAAGCTTTATACGCAATTTATAGGCAGTTAAGATCCGGAGAAGCTCCTGATCTAACAACTGCTGAATCGCTTATCGAAAAACTTTTCTTTAATGATAAAAGATATGATTTAGGCGATGTTGGTCGTCATAGAATGAATCATAAACTGGAATTAAAAATTCCTGAAACTACAACAGTATTAACAATTGAAGATATTATCTCAATTATGAGATACATAATAGATCTTAAAGAAGGTGCAGTATCAGTTGATGATATAGATCATCTTGGTAACAGAAGAATTAGAACTGTTGGTGAACAATTAGGACAGCAGTTTAATGTTGGTATGTCTCGCATGGCAAGAACTATTAAAGAACGAATGAACATGCGTGATTCAGAAAACTTTACTCCTCAGGATTTAGTAAATGCCAGAACTATAAGTAGTGTTATCAACGCTTTCTTTGGAACTAATCAACTTTCACAGTTTATGGATCAAACAAATCCATTGGCTGAAATGACCCATAAAAGAAGAATGTCTGCATTAGGACCAGGTGGTCTGACAAGAGAGAGAGCCGGCTTTGAAGTACGTGATGTTCATTATACTCACTACGGTCGCCTATGTCCAATTGAAACGCCTGAAGGTCCAAATATCGGTCTAATCTCTTCACTAACTATTTACGCAAGGGTGAATAGATATGGATTCTTGGAAACTCCGTATAGAAAAGTTGTAAAAGGAAAAGTTACAGAAGAAGTTGAATTTTTAACTGCTGAAAACGAAGATTCTTATACTATTGCACAGGCGAATGCTCCTATTACAAACTCAGGCAAATTCATAAACGAAAGAGTTAAATCAAGATTAAAAGGTGAGTTCCCAATTGTACATCCGGAAGATTTACAATATATGGATGTTGCACCTGCTCAGATTGTAAGTGCTGCTGCTGCATTAATTCCATTTCTTGAGCATGATGATGCGAACAGAGCCTTGATGGGTTCTAATATGCAACGTCAATCAGTTCCATTATTAAAACCGGAAGCTCCAATTGTTGGAACAGGAATGGAAGGAAAAATAGCCCACGACTCAAGAGCTTTATTATTAGCTGAAGATAACGGTGTTGTAGAGTATGTTGATGCAAATAAGGTAATTGTAAAATATGATATTAATCCAAATAGCTTCGAAGCATTAACAAGTTTTAATGAAATAAGAGAAGTAACATACACACTTACAAAATTTCACGGCACAAATCAGGAAACTTGTATCAATCAGGTCCCTATTGTAAAAGAAGGACAGAAGCTTAAAAGAGGCGATGTTCTTGCTGATGGTGCAGCTACTGATGGAGGAGAATTAGCATTAGGAAGAAATGTTTTAGTAGCATTTATGCCTTGGAGAGGTTACAACTTTGAGGATGCTATTATTATTAGTGAAAGAGTTGTAAGCGAAGATGTATATACATCAATCCATATTGAAGAATTTGATTTACAGGTTAGAGAGACAAAACGTGGTGAAGAAGAATTAACGCGCGAAATTCCTAACGTAAGTGAAGAAGCTGTAAAAAATCTTGATGAAGACGGTATAATTAGAGAAGGTGCTGAAGTAAAAGAAGGCGATATTCTTATTGGAAAAATTACTCCAAAAGGAGAAACAGATCCAACACCGGAAGAAAAATTATTACGCGCAATCTTTGGAGACAAAGCGGGTGATGTTAAAGATGCATCGTTAAAAGCGCCTCCGGGACTTAAAGGAACAGTTATTAAAACTCGTCTTTTCAGTCGTAAGAAACGAGACAATGATTCTAAGAAGCTAGAAAAAATTGCCTTTGATAAGCTTGAATACGAATTCAAGGGAAAACTTCAAGATCATTACAAAAAGTTAGTTGAAAAGCTTTCAAGAATTACCAAAGATCAAACTACAACCGGAATTAGAGATCTTGATGGTAGTGTTGTTTTAAGAAGTGGCTCAGCTATTAAAGAGGAGACATTTTCAGGAATGGAAGATGTAACAAAACTTGATTACACTCTTGATTGGTTTGAAACTAAAAAGACAAATAATCTTATTAATTCACTTTTCAACAATTATTTCCTTATCAAAACGGATATTGAAGAGGATTTTAAGAGAGAAAGAATTAAAATTCAAAGTGGCGATGAATTGCCTCCTGGAATTGTACAGCTCGCAAAAGTTTATGTCGCCAAAAAACGTAAGCTTTCTGTAGGTGATAAAATGGCAGGAAGACACGGAAACAAAGGCGTTGTCGCTAAAATTGTACCTGCCGCAGATATGCCTTATCTACCAGATGGAACTCCTGTGGATATTATCCTTAATCCACTCGGCGTACCTTCTCGTATGAACCTTGGACAATTATATGAAACTGCTTTGGGTTGGGTAGGAAAAAAACTCGGGGTAAAATTCGCAACTCCAATTTTTGATGGTGCCAAAGTAGAAGATGTTGATAAATGGCTAACAAAAGCTGGGTTAGAAACCGGAAGTAAAACAGATATGTTTGATGGAAGAACCGGTGAAAAAATGCATCAAAAAGTTACTTGCGGATACATTTATATGTTAAAACTTAGTCACTTGGTTGATGATAAGATTCACGCAAGGTCGATTGGGCCATACTCGCTTATTACTCAACAGCCACTTGGCGGTAAAGCACAATTTGGTGGTCAGAGATTTGGAGAAATGGAAGTTTGGGCGCTTGAAGGTTATGGCGCCTCACATATTTTACAAGAAATCTTAACTATAAAGAGCGATGATGTTGCCGGTAGAGCAAAAGTATATGAAGCAATAGTTAAGGGTGAAAATTTACAGGAACCAAATATTCCTGAATCGTTTAACGTTCTTATTAAAGAACTCCAGGGCTTAGGTCTGGATATAAAAATAAATTAACGTTTAACATTATTTCGCTTAGAAATTAGGAGATAAAAAATGGCTTTTAGAGTTCAAGAAAATGCAATGAGAGATATTACCAGTATCACCATCGGCTTAGCAAGTCCTGATGATATTTTGTCAAGGTCGTATGGTGAAGTAACTAAACCGGAAACAATAAATTACAGATCGTTCCGCCCTGAAAAAGATGGATTGTTTTGTGAAAAAATATTCGGGCCAACTCGTGATTGGGAATGCTTTTGTGGTAAGTACAAAAGAATAAGATACAAAGGTATTATCTGCGATCGTTGTGGTGTTGAAGTTACTCAGAAGAGCGTTAGACGTGAAAGAATGGGACACATTGGTCTTGCCGTTCCTGTTGTACACATTTGGTTCTTTAGAACACAACCATCGAAAATTGGAAACATAATTGGTGTTAGCCTTAAAGAACTTGAAAAAATAATTTATTACGAATCTTATGTTGTTTTGAATCCTGGTATAACAGGATTGAGCAGATTAGATCTTATTTCTGAAGATCAATATTTTGAAGTTATGAATTCATTACCTGATGGCAATGAAAAATTAGATAACGATGATCCTAAAAAGTTTGTTGCAAAAATTGGTGGAGATGCAGTTAAAGAAATTCTTAAAAAAACCAATGTTGAAGAACTTTCTAAAACTCTTAGAGAAGCAGTAAAAGTTGAAACATCACAACAGAAAAAAGCAGACTTTCTAAAAAGACTTCGAGTACTTGAAGCTTTTAAAGAAGAAGAAGGTAAAGTTCCAAACAGACCTGAATGGATGGTTTTAAATTATATTCCAGTCATTCCACCAGAACTTCGTCCGCTTGTTCCACTTGAAGGTGGAAGATTTGCTACAAGCGATCTTAATGATTTATATCGTCGTGTAATTATTCGTAACAACAGATTAAAAAGATTAATAGATATTAAAGCACCGGAAGTAATTCTTCGTAACGAAAAAAGAATGCTTCAGGAAGCAGTAGATGCTCTGTTTGATAACTCAAGAAGAGGCAGTGCTGTTAGAAGTGATAACAATCGTCCTTTAAAATCATTAAGCGATATGCTTAAAGGAAAACAAGGAAGATTTCGTCAAAATCTTTTAGGAAAAAGAGTTGATTATTCAGGTCGTTCTGTAATTGTTGTTGGACCAGAATTAAAACTTCATCAGTGCGGACTTCCTAAAGATATGGCTGTTGAACTTTTTAAGCCGTTCATTATCCGCAAGCTTATTGAAAGAGGACACAACAAAACTGTTAAAAGTGCAAGAAAAGTTGTCGATAGAAAAGATCCTATTATTTGGGATATTCTTGCAAAGATTATTGAAGCGCACCCAATATTATTAAATCGTGCACCGACCCTTCATAGACTTGGAATCCAGGCCTTTCAGCCAACTCTAATTGATGAAAGAGCAATACAACTTCATCCAATGGTTTGTACTGCTTTTAATGCAGATTTTGACGGTGATCAGATGGCCGTTCACGTACCTCTTTCATATGAAGCTCAACTTGAAGCATCCTTGTTAATGTTAAGTAGTCACAATATTCTTTCACCTCAAAATGGAAGCCCTATTGTTGTTCCTACTCAGGATATAGTTTTGGGTTGTTATTACTTAACTAAATATCGTGAAGGTGATAAAGGCGAGGGAATGAATTTTTCTTCTCCTTCAGAATTGATAATTGCTTACGATAACAGAGTTGTTGGATTACATGCTAAAATTAATGTTAGAGTAGATGGTGAAATGATTGAAACCACAACTGGTAGAGTGATTTTCAATCAGATTGTTCCAAAAGAAATGGGATATATTAACCAGCTATTAATCAAAAAAGCTTTTGGCGGAATTATAGGCAAAATGTTTATAAAGCTTGGTAATAAAGTTACAGCAAAGTTTCTCGATGATTTGAAAGATCTAGGATTTAGATACTCAACAGCAGGTGGTCTATCCGTAAGCTTTGGTGATATGATAATTCCCGAAGAAAAAGAAGCTTTAATTACTAAAGCAAATAAAAAAGTTGAAAGCATTCTTAATGAACACGAAATGGGTGTTATCACTGATGCTGAAAGATATAATAAGATAATTGACGTTTGGACGCATACTACAAATGATGTTGCCCGCGCGTTAATGGAAAAAATTAAACAGCACAATAAAGGATTTAACTCGCTGCACATGATGGTTGACTCCGGTGCTAGAGGTTCTCAAGAGCAGGTAAGACAGCTAGCTGGAATGAGAGGTCTGATGATGAAACCTCAGAAAACACTTTCTGGCCAAGCTGGAGAAATTATTGAAAACCCTATTGTTGCAAACTTTAAAGAAGGTCTTTCAGTACTCGAATACTTTATATCCACACACGGTGCTAGAAAAGGATTAGCCGATACAGCTTTAAAAACTGCTGATGCAGGATATCTTACTAGAAGATTAGTTGATGTTGCTCAGGATGTTATCATTTCTGAAGTAGACTGCGGAACTATTATGGGTATTGAAGTTAAAGCACTTAAAGATGTTGAAGAAGAAAGAGAACCATTAGCAGAACGTATAACAGGACGATTTGCACAAGAAGATGTTTACGATCCTCGAACAGAAGAAATTCTTGTTGAAGCCGGAAGTATTATTTCAGAAGAAATTGCTGAAAAAATTGCTGATGCTAATATTGATTCTGTGTACATCAGAACTGTGCTTACTTGTGAATCCAAACGAGGAGTGTGTTTAAAATGTTATGGAAGAAATCTCACAACAGGAAAACCTGTTGAGATCGGTGAAGCTGTTGGTATTATCGCTGCACAGTCAATCGGTGAGCCGGGAACGCAGCTTACTCTTCGTACATTCCACCTTGGCGGTACATCTTCAAGAATTGCATCGCAATCACAAGTGGAATCAAACATTGATGGTATCGTAAAATTTGAGAAGGTAAATGCTGTAGAAAAAACAGAAAAAGATCCTTTTGGTGGCGCTGATATTAAATTTAATGTAGTTACAGGTCGCCGTGGATTGATTGAAATATATGATGATAATAACAGGCAATTGAAAAAATATGATGTGCCTTATGGTGCCGAATTGCTTGTAAATGATGGACAAAAAATTAAGAAGAGACAACCTCTTTACAATCATGATCCATATAATTCAGTAATACTTTCTGATATTTTGGGACATGTTAAATTTGTTGATCTTGTTGATGGAATTACATTACAACAGGTTACTGATGATCAGACAGGACACGTACAAAAAGTGGTTATCGAATCTAAAGATAAAAATCTAACGCCAAGTATTCTTATTGAAAACAAAGATGGTGAAAAAAAATCATTTAATCTTCCGGTTAGAGCATATCTGTCTGTTGAACAGGGAGAAAATATTTTAGCTGGAACTATTTTAGCAAAAATATCTAAACAAACTACAAAGAGCAGAGATATTACAGGTGGTCTTCCAAGAGTAACAGAACTTTTTGAAGCAAGAAGTCCGCATGAATCTGCCGTAGTTTCAGAGATTGAAGGATTTGTAAAGTTTGGTGCACGTAAAAAAGGTTCTAGAGAAATTCTAATTAGTGCACCTGATAAATCTGACGAGAAAAAATATAATGTGGCTTTGCAAAAACATATTCTAGTTCAGGAAGGTGACGAAATTCCTGCAGGTGAAAAAATAACTGATGGACCAATTGATCCACATGATATTTTAGCAATAAAAGGGACAAGTGCAGTTCAGGAATATCTGGTTAATGAGATTCAGGATGTGTACAGACTTCAAGGTGTTAAGATTAATGACAAGCACATAGAAGTTATTGTGCGTCAAATGCTACAGAAGATAAAAATAGTTTCTCCTGGCGATACTAGATTCCTTGAAGAAGATATAATAGATCGAATCGAGTTCATAGAAGAAAACGGTAAGATTGTTAATATGGCTTATGTAGAGGATAAAGGTGATTCTAAACTTAAGAATGGTCAATTGTTATTAAAATCTAAGCTCAGAGAATTTAATTCAGATCTGAAAAAGAAAGAGAAAAAAGAAATAGTTGCTAGAGATGTTGAACCAGCTACATTTGAGCATATACTCTTAGGCATCACTCAGGCGGCACTTTCTACAAAAAGTTTCATCTCTGCTGCATCCTTCCAGGAAACAACTAAGGTGCTTGCTAATGCTGCAATAGAGGCTAAAGTGGATCATCTGTTGGGATTAAAAGAGAATGTTGTGATGGGACATTTAATTCCAGCTGGAACGGGTATTAAAAAGTACAGAAATATCATTTTAGAGAGTGAAGAAATAGAAATTGTTGAAGAAAAAGAGATCTTGTCCAGTGATTAGTGATCTAAATCGGTAATAGTTGCTGTTTTTTTAAGTTAGTTGATAATAAAAACAGTTAAAAGTAAAAATAATTTAAGTTTTCTTGACATAATTTAATATGAAAACTATATTTGAAGTCTAATTTTTTTTAAAGAAGTAAATTTTAGGAGATTTTTGTGCCCACGATAAATCAACTTGTAAGAAAAGGTAGAGTTAGAATAATATCTAAAAGTAAAGCTCCGGCACTTGATGCGTGTCCGCAGAAAAGAGGAGTATGCACTAGAGTTTATACAACCACTCCTAAAAAACCTAATTCTGCACTCAGAAAAGTTGCAAGAGTTAGACTTACCAAAACAAACGTTGAGGTAACTGCTTATATTCCAGGTGAAGGGCACAATCTCCAAGAACATTCGATAGTGATGATTCGTGGTGGAAGGATTAAAGATCTGCCGGGTGTAAGATATCACATCATTCGTGGTACTCTTGATACAAGCGGAGTTGCTGACAGAAAAAAAAGTCGTTCAAAATATGGTACAAAAAAACCAAAAGCGAATAAAAAATGAGAAAAAGACGAGCAGAAAAAAAATATTTGAAACCTGATCCAAAGTTTAATGATATTCTGGTTTCTAAATTTGTTAACTGTGTAATGTACGATGGAAAGAAAGCAGTTGCACGAAACGTAATTTATGATGCTTTTCAGTTAATTGAAGAAAAAACAAGTAAGCCAGGTTTAGAAGTATTCAAAAAAGCAATTTCTAATACTCAACCTATGATTGAGGTTAGAAGTAGAAGAGTTGGTGGTGCTACGTATCAGGTTCCAACTGAAGTAAGACCTGAAAGAAGAATCGCTTTAGCAATGAGATGGATTAAGAATTACTCAAGATCCAGGGGCGAAAAATCAATGTCAGCAAAATTAGCTTCCGAGTTAATAGCTGCATCAAATGGTGAAGGTTCTTCGGTAAAGAAAAAAGAAGATGTACATAAAATGGCTGAGGCTAATAAAGCCTTTGCTCATTTTAAATGGTAAAGAAAAAATTGATTTAGGTATTAATGGCAAGCAGAGTTAAAATAGATAAAGTTCGTAACATTGGCATTATGGCCCATATTGATGCTGGTAAAACTACCACTACCGAGAGAATATTATTCTACACTGGTAAGTTGCATCGTATAGGTGAGGTTCATGATGGTGCTGCAACTATGGATTGGATGGAGCAGGAAAAGGAAAGAGGAATTACCATTACAAGTGCAGCTACTACTTGTTATTGGAACGACCATCAAATAAATATTATTGATACTCCTGGACACGTAGATTTTACGGTAGAAGTTGAAAGATCATTAAGAATATTAGACGGTGCTGTTGCACTATTTTGTGCCGTTGGTGGTGTTGAACCACAATCAGAAACTGTATGGCGTCAGGCAGATAAATATGGAGTCCCGAGAATAGCATTCATTAATAAGATAGATAGAACTGGTGCAGATTTTTATCACGCAGTAGATATGATTAGGGAAAGATTGGGCGCAAATGCAATCCCAATAAATCTTCCTATAGGTGAAGGAGATATGTTTGTTGGTGTGATTGATTTGATTCACTTTAACGCCAGGATGTTTCACGAAGAGTCTTTTGGATCTACTTTTGATGATATGCCTATTCCCCAAGATCTTTTAGAAAATGCTACAAAATATAGAACTCAAATGTTGGAAGCAGTATCTGATGTTGATGACTCACTTCTAGAAAAATATCTTGAGGGTAAAGAAATTAGTGCTGAAGAAATTAACACCGTACTTAGACGTGCTACAATTGATTTAAAAATCATTCCGGTTTTATGTGGCTCTGCGTTTAAGAATAAAGGTATTCAGAAGTTACTAGATTCAGTTATTGATTTTCTACCGTCACCAATTGATTCCCCTGATATTGAAGCACATCATATCGGACTTAATGATGTTGTTAAAAGAAAAATAAATGAAGACGAGCACTTTACTGCTTTGGCTTTTAAGATTATGACGGATCCATTTGTCGGCAAACTTACTTTCTTTAGAGTTTATGCGGGATCATTAAAGGCTGGGTCCTACGTTTTTAACTCAATAAGTGGCAAGAAAGAAAGAATAAGTCGACTTTTACAAATGCATGCTAACCACAGAGAAGAGATTTCAGAAGTTAAAGCCGGAGATATTGCTGCAGCAGTTGGATTAAAATATACAAGAACAGGCGATACGTTATGTGCTGAAGAAGATCCTGTTGTAATGGAAAGAATAGTTTTCCCTGAACCTGTAATTCAGATTGCTATTGAACCAAAAACAAAAGCAGATCAAGACAAGTTATCTGATGCACTATCAAAATTATCTGATGAAGATCCTACATTTAAAGTTAAAGTTGATGATGAAACAGGTCAAACTTTAATCAGCGGTATGGGCGAACTTCATTTAGAAATTCTTGTTGATAGAATGAAGCGCGAATTTAAAGTTGAAGCTAATGTTGGTAAACCACAGGTTGCTTATCGTGAAACAATTACCCAAAGTGTTCAGGCTGAAGGCAAATTTGTTAAACAATCTGGCGGTCGCGGAAAGTTCGGTCACGTTTGGGTTGAGCTTACACCAAATGAAGTGGGCAAGGGATTTGAGTTTATAAATGGAATTGTTGGTGGTGTTGTTCCTAAGGAATATATTCCAGCAGTTTCACACGGTATTCGAGATGCGATGAGAAACGGTGTAATAGCTGGATTCCCGATGGTTGATATAAAAGCAAAGTTGTATGATGGTTCTTATCACGATGTTGATTCTGATGAAATTTCATTTAAAGTTGCCGGATCTATGGCTTTTCAGGCAGGAGCTAAAAAAGCGAATCCTGTCTTACTTGAACCAATAATGGCTGTTGAAGTAGTTACCCCTGAAGAATATTTGGGTGATGTAATGGGCGATTTAAATTCAAGAAGAGGTAAAATAGAAGGATTTTCTGCTAGAAAAGATGCACAAGTTATAAAAGCACATGTTCCGTTATCTGAGATGTTCGGATATGCTACAATACTTAGATCAATGAGTCAAGGCAGAGCAATTTATTCAATGCAGTTTGATCATTATTTCTCTGTACCGAAATCAATTGCGGAAGAAATTTCTGAAAAAACATTAGGAAAAAAATCAGCAGCTAACTGATAACTGGATTAAAGAAAACTTAATAAAAATTATTAAAGGAGAATTCGATGGCTAAAGAAAAATTTGATAGGAGTAAACCTCACGTTAACGTTGGAACAATTGGTCACGTGGATCATGGTAAAACCACTTTAACCGCTGCCATCACAATGGCTCTCGCCAGAAAAGGCTTATCAGCAATAAGAAGTTTTGATAGTATTGATAACGCACCCGAAGAGAGAGAAAGAGGTATTACAATCGCTACTGCGCATGTTGAATATTCAACTGCTAACCGTCACTACGCACACGTAGATTGCCCTGGTCACGCCGATTATGTTAAAAACATGATCACTGGTGCTGCCCAGATGGACGGCGCTATATTAGTTGTAGCTGCTACAGATGGTCCTATGCCACAAACAAGAGAGCATATTCTTCTTGCTCGCCAGGTTGGTGTACCAAAAATGGTTGTATTTTTAAATAAAGTTGATATGGTTGACGATCCAGAATTGATTGAATTAGTTGAAGAAGAATTAAGAGATCTATTAACCGCGTATGAATTTCCGGGTACTGAGATACCAATTATCAAAGGATCTGCACTTCAAGCACTTGAAGCAGGTTCATCCGATGCTGAGACTACTGATGAAAGATATAATTGTATTTGGGAACTTATGGATGCTGTTGATAACTATATTCCAGTTCCTGAAAGACATGCAGATAAACCATTCTTAATGCCGGTTGAGGACGTATTTTCAATCACTGGTCGTGGTACAGTTGCTACAGGTAGAGTTGAAAGAGGTCAGGTAAAAATTCAGGAAGAAGTTGAACTTATCGGATTAGGTTTGCACAAGAAAACAGTTGTAACCGGTATAGAAATGTTCAGAAAAGAATTAGATAAGGCTATGGCTGGAGATAACGCTGGCATATTGTTACGAGGTGTTGATAAAAATGAAATTGAAAGAGGAATGGTTCTTGCAAAAACTGGATCCATTACTCCTCATACAAATTTTGAAGGTTCAGTTTATGTTCTTTCAAAAGATGAAGGTGGAAGACACACACCATTTTTCAATGGTTACAGACCACAGTTTTATTTCAGAACTACAGATGTTACCGGAGTTGCTACATTACCGGAAGGTACTGAAATGGTTATGCCCGGTGATAATGTTAACTTATCAATTGAGTTAATTGCACCTATCGCTATGGAAGAAAAATTAAGATTTGCTATTCGTGAAGGTGGTAGAACAGTTGGTTCTGGTGTTGTTACAAAGATTGTTAAATAATCAGTTAAAAATTATTTATTGTTGCTCTTGAAAAGGGAGTTAAAACTCCCTTTTCTTATCTAATTTAATAAAAGGAGTTGCTTAAGTGTCCGGTCAAAAAATAAGAATAAAATTGAAATCGTACGATCATATTTTGATTGATAAATCTACCGAGAAGATTATTAAAACGGTTAGAAGCACTGGTGCGGTTGTATCTGGACCAATTCCACTTCCAACAAAAAAAACTATTTATACAGTTTTGCGTTCTCCTCACGTAGATAAAAAATCAAGAGAACAATTTGAAACAAGGGCGCACAAGAGAATAATTGATATCCATAACTCAAACAACAAAACCGTGGATTCTTTAAGCAAATTGGATATTCCTGCGGGTGTTGATATTGAGATTAAGCTATAATGAATATTGGAGATAAGATGTCTGGCATAATTGGCAAAAAATTGGGAATGTCTAATATCTTCGGTAAAGACGGAGAAATTATACCTGTTACTGTGATACAAGCAGGACCATGTATGGTTGTAAATATTAGAACTAAAGAAAAAAATGGCTACGAGGCTTTTCAATTATCTTTTGGTGAAAGAAAAGAAAAACATACTTCTAAACCTTTAGCTGGTCAGTACAAAAACAGTGGAATCAAACCCGCAACCCTCTTAAGAGAGTTTAGAAATTTTACGGCTGGTGATTTTAAAGTTGGTGATCAGATTGGTGCTGACTTTTTTGTTGAAGGTGAAAAAATAAAAGTTCGTGGCAAAAGTAAGGGTAAAGGATTTCAGGGTGTTATGAAACGCCATAATTTTAGTGGTGTTGGTGGAGCGACTCACGGACAAAGTGATAGACTTAGAGCTCCTGGTTCTATAGGTTCAAGTTCATATCCTTCAAGAGTTTTTAAGGGTATGAAAATGGCTGGCAGAATGGGTTATGATAATGTAACCATACAAGGTTTAAAAGTAGTTAAAGTTATTCCAGAACAAAATATAATTTTTGTTAAAGGCGCTGTTCCTGGTGCCGTGAATACAATTTTAGAATTGATTAAGAAGTAATTCGGTTAACAAAATGACGATTGATGTTTTAAAAATAGATGGATCAAAATCGGGTGATAAAATAGATTTATCCGATAGCATTTTTGCAATTGAACCCAATGACCACGCAATCTACTTATCTGTTAAGGCTTTCTTAGCTAACCAAAGACAAGGTACTTCCAAGTCTAAGGAAAGAGCAGAAGTTAGAGGTGGCGGTAAGAAACCCTTTAAACAAAAAGGTCGTGGCGGCGCTCGTGCCGGTACTTCACGCTCTCCGTTATGGGTTGGTGGTGGAACTATTTTTGGACCTCGTCCAAGAGATTACCGACAGGATTTACCAAAGAAAGTTAGAAGATTAGCTCGTAAATCTGCTTTTAGTTATAAAGTAAAAGATTCACAGTTATTAGTTATTGAAGATTTTAATATCGAACAACCAAAGACAAAAGATTTTTCAAAAATTCTTAGTGCTTTAAAGGTTAGTGGTAAAAAAGTGCTTCTGCTTACTGAAGCAAATAATTCAAACGTTTACAAATCTGGAAGAAACATTCCTAAAGTAAAAGTATTAGAAGCTTCAAAAGCATCTACATATGATTTATTGAACAATCAGATATTGATTTTACAAAAGAGTGCAGTTAAAGAAATTGAAAAAACATTTGCTGCAACTGCAGAGGTGGTAAGTTAATTATGAATAATATTTTAGTACGACCGCTTATAACAGAAAAAATGACTGACATTAGCGCAGCCGAGGCTGGCAAGTATGGTTTTATAGTTAGTCCAAAAGCAAATAAAATTGAAATTAAAAAAGCGATTGAAAAAAAGTTCGACGTTCATGTGGTGGAAGTCAGAACCATAAATTATCCAGGGAAATTAAAATCACAGTTTAGAAAAAGTGGACGATTTGAAGGCAGAACTGCACGATATAAAAAAGCCATCATTACTCTTAAAGATGGTGAAAAAATTGAACTTTTTGAGCAAGTTTAGCATAGGAAACAGGATTATATAATGGGAATTAATAAATTAAAACCAACTACTCCGGGCTCTAGATTTAGATCAAACTCTACTTTTGAAGAGATTACTAAAACAACTCCGGAAAAATCTCTTACCGGTGTAATTAAAAAATCAGGTGGGAGAAATAATCTTGGGCGCATAACGACAAGATTTATTGGTGGTGGACATAAAAGAAGATATAGAATTATTGACTTTAAGAGGAACAAACCAGGCATCCCTGCAAAAGTTTTCTCAATAGAATATGATCCAAACAGAACATGCAGAATAGCATTGCTTCATTATGCTGATGGTGAAAAGAGATATATTCTTGCACCTGAAGGATTAAAAGTTGGAAGTAAAGTGGTATCTGGCCCTGGTAGTGATATTCAAATTGGTAATGCACTTCCGTTAAAGGAAATGCCACTTGGTAGTTTTGTTCACAATGTTGAAATGAAACCTGGTAAGGGCGGACAGTTAGGAAGAAGCGCTGGTGCATCAATTCAGTTAATGGCTAAAGAAGGTGACTTTGCACAACTAAAAATGCCATCAGGTGAAGTGAGATTAATAAGACTAGAATGTATTGCCACATATGGTGTAGTTGGAAATGCTGAACACGAAAATTTAAGCCAGGGTAAAGCTGGTAGAAACAGATGGCGAGGAATTAGACCAAGTGTTAGAGGTGTTGTNATGAATCCAGTTGATCACCCAATGGGCGGTGGNGAAGGTAAAACTTCTGGCGGCGGTCATCCGGTATCTCCCTGGGGACAAAAAGCCAAGGGNTTGAAAACTAGAAAAAGAAAAAAAGAATCTAATAAACACATTATTAAAAGACGCAAGAAGTAATTAGAGAGTAACTTATGCCAAGATCCGTAAAAAAAGGTCCTTTTCTTGATTATAAATTAGCTGAGAAGATAAAAAAGCTAAACGATACTAATCAGAAAAAAATTATTAAGACCTGGTCTCGTTCATCAACTATTTTTCCAGATTTTGTTGGACATACAATTGCAGTGCATAATGGAAATAAAATGATTCCTGTCTATGTAACTGAAAATATGGTGGGTCACAAGCTTGGTGAATTCTCTCCAACTAGAATTTTTAGAGGTCATCCGGGTACAAAAGCAGAAAAAGCATCTAAAGGATAAATAATAGGATTTGAAATTAATGGAAGCTAGAGCAATAAATAGATATATAGGTTCATCACCACGGAAAATGAGATTGGTAATTGATCTTATAAGAGGAATGCGTGTTGATAAAGCTTTGGAAGTATTACACTTTTCATCAAAGCATTCATCAAAAGATGCTGAAAAAACTTTAAGATCAGCAGTTGCAAATTTACTGAATTCAGATGATGCAACCAGAGTTGAACCACAAGATTTGTATGTTAAGGAAGTTTTTGTAGATCAAGGACCTACAATAAAAAGAATTTCACCAGCACCAATGGGACGTGCATTCAGAATCAGAAAAAGATCCTGTCATTTAACAGTTATTGTTGCAAGTAAAGTATAATTAAGGAGATAGATTTTTGGGACAAAAAACACACCCCGTAGGATTTAGAGTTGGAGTCATCAGAGGATGGGAGTCTAACTGGTATGAAAATAAAAGTTATGCACCTAAGTTGCTTGAGGATGTTAAGCTTCGTGCATATGTTAGAAACAGATTAAAAAAAGCAGGGATATCAAGAATTATTATTGACAGAACTTCAAAAAATATTATCCTGACAATTCACACATCAAGACCAGGAGTTGTGATAGGTAAAAGTGGTAAAGAAATTACTCAGCTTGAAGAAGAATTAAAAAGAATTACAAATAAAGATGTAAAAGTTCAGATATCAGAAATTAAAAGACCAGAATTAGATGCTTATTTAGTTGCAGAAAATATAGCAAGTCAGCTTGCTGGAAGAGTGTCATTCAGAAGAGCAATGAAAACTTCTATTACGGCAGCTATGAGAATGGGTGCTGAAGGTATCAGAATAATGTGTGCTGGACGACTTGGTGGTGCGGAAATGGCAAGAACTGAGCAGTATAAGGATGGAAGAATTCCTCTTCATACTATCAGAGCTGATATAGATTATGCAAACGGTAGAGCTGAAACAATTTATGGTTCTATTGGAATTAAAGTTTGGATTTGCCGTGGAGAGATTCTTGGTAAAAGAGTTACAGAATAAAATTGCTTAGGAGTTTTTTTTTATGTTAATGCCCAAAAGAGTAAAGTACAGAAAATCGCAGCGCGGAAGAAGAGCAGGAAAAGCTTATAGAGGAAGTTCCGTGGCTTTTGGAGATTTTGGATTAAAAGCTATGGAACCAGCATGGATAACGAGCAGACAAATTGAAGCTTGCCGTGTTGCCCTTACCAGAAAAATGAAAAGAGATGGTAAAGTTTGGATCAGAATTTTTCCTGATAAACCTGTTTCTAAAAAACCTCTTGAAACTAGAATGGGAAAAGGAAAAGGCGGGCCTGAGTTTTGGGTAGCTGTTATTAAACCGGGAAGAGTGATGTTTGAAGTTGCTGGCATTACAAAAGAATTGGCAAGCGAAGCTTTGAAGTTATGCTCACACAAACTTCCTATTAAAACTAAAGTTGTTAGCAGACCAGATATAGATTAAAAAGAGAATTATAGAAAATGAAATTATACGAAATTAAAGAAATGACGAGTGACGAACTCGTTAAGAGAATTGAAGAAGAAGAAAAAAACTTAGTTGATCTTCGCTTTTCTCATCAACTTAAACAGTTAAATAACACTTCTAAACTTTCACTTGCTAAAAAAGATATTGCTAGAATGAAAACTATTTTGGGTGAGAGTCAAAAAGCAGACAAAGTAGCTCAAACAGATAAAAAGGAAGGAGCTAAAGCTTAATGATGGAACAACGCACTTTAAGAAAAACCAGAATCGGTGTTGTAGTTAGCAGTAAAATGGATAAAACAATTTCTGTTGCAATAGAGAGAAAAGTTCCTCATCCTATCTACAAAAAGTATTTTAAGAAAACTACTAAGTTGATGGCTCATGATGAAAAACAGGAAAGTGGTTTAGGTGATAAAGTTAAAATTATGGAAACTCGCCCGCTCAGCAAGAATAAGAGATGGCGCCTTGTAGAAATTGTTGAAAAAGCCAAGTAAGGAGATTTTATAAGATGATTCAAGAAGAAACTAACTTAATTGTTGCGGATAATTCTGGCGCAAAGCGAGTAAGATGTATCCGTGTGCTTGGCGGAAGTGACAGAAAGTATGCTACTGTTGGTGATACAATAGTTGTTTCAGTTAAAGCAGCTATTCCAAATGGTACAGTTAAAAAGGGCGAAGTATCACGTGCAGTGATTGTTAGAACAAAAAAAGAAGTTAGAAGAAAAGATGGTTCTTATATTAGATTTGATGAAAACGCTGCTGTATTAATCAACGCTCAAAACGAACCAAAAGGAACTCGTATTTTTGGACCTGTTGCAAGAGAATTAAGAGAAAGACAGTTTATGAAAATAGTTTCTTTAGCACCAGAAGTTATATAAGGATTTTGGATAAATGAAAATAAGAAAAAATGATAGTGTAATGGTTATTGCCGGCAATGATAAGGGCAAAACCGGAAAAATATTAAAAGTATTTCCTAAAACTTCCCGCATAATTATAGAAGGAATTAATCTTAGGAAAAGGCATACAAAGCCTACTCAAAAATCACCACAAGGTGGAATACAGGAAAAAGAAGCATCGATACACGTATCAAACGTTATGATTCTTGATCCAAAATCTAGCGAACCCACAAGAATTGGTGCAAGAGTTATTTTAGATGAAAAATCAGGTAAAAAGAAAATTGCCAGAGTTAGTCAAGTTTCTGGTGAAATGATCCCTTAAGTAATTTTAATTTATTAGAGTTGTATAGAAATGGCTGAAAAGAAAATCAAAAAATCAGATAAAGAACCACAGAAAAAGGAACCGCAGAAAAAAGGTACGCCCAAAGAAGCACCTGCTGCACATGAAAAAGAAATTAAGATTACACCGAGACTTGGTGAAATTTTTAAAAAAGATATTGTTCCTGCTTTGGTAAAAACTTTTAGTTACAAGAGTATTATGCAGGCTCCTAAGCTGGATAAGATAGTTGTTAACATGGGTGTTGGTGCTGCCGCGGCTGATCAAAAAATTATGGATGAAGCAGTTAAAGTGCTCGAAACCATAACCGGTCAGAAAGTAAGCATAAGAAAATCCAAGAAAGATATTTCAAATTTTAAGTTGCGCATAAATACAAATATTGGTGCAATGGTTACTTTGAGAAAAGAAAGAATGTACGAGTTTCTTGATAGACTTATAAATGTTGCTTTACCTCGTGTAAGAGATTTTAAGGGATTATCTGATAAATCATTTGATGGTAGAGGAAATTATACCCTTGGTGTTAAAGAGCAGATTATTTTTCCAGAAATAAACGTAGATAAAATAACACGAGTTATGGGAATGGATATTACTCTTGTTACAACTGCAAATACTGATAGCGAAGCTTTTGAATTATTAAAAGCATTCGGAATTCCATTTAGAAAAAAAGAAGATAAATAAGGATTTAAAGGAGATTTAATGGCAAGACTTAGCATAATTGCCCGTGATGCAAAAAGAAGAAAGCTTAATGAGAAGTTTAAAAAGCTTAGAGAAGAACTTAAAGAAAAAGGTGATTACGACGCATTGCAAAAGCTGCCCCGCAATTCATCTCCCGTAAGGTTAAAAAATCGTTGCATGTTTACCGGTAGAGGAAGATCGTACTACCGTAAATTTGGCGTATCTAGATTAGTCCTCAGAGAGATGGCTCTTCGAGGTGAAATTCCAGGATTAAAAAAATCAAGTTGGTAGGAGTTTATATTTATGTCAGTAACTGATCCGATTTCAGATTTTTTGCTACGAATTAGAAATGCTTCGAAAGCAAAGAAATTAAGAGTAGAAATTCCTGCTTCAAAAATGAAGCAAGGTTTGGCTGAAATATTAAAGAAAGAAAGTTTCATTCACGATTATTCAATTATTGAAGATAGCAAACAAAATGTTATCAAGATTCAACTAAAATATCGTGATGGTTCAAGTGCAATAACTGGAATGAAAAGAATAAGTAAACCCGGATTGCGTATTTATAAAGATGCAACAGAACTACCCAGAGTTCTTAATGGATTAGGAACGGCTGTAATCTCAACTTCTAAAGGGCTGTTGACAGACAAAGAAGCAAGAAGTCAGTCTACTGGTGGTGAAGTAATTTGTTATATCTGGTAATTTTTTGATGGAGAATTAAAGTGTCTAGAATTGGAAAAAAAATAATTGAAATCCCCAAAGGGGTTACTGTTAAAGTAGATGGCAGTGTTGTAAATGTTAAAGGTCCTAAAGGTGATCTTCAAGGGGCATTTCATCCAAGCATGAAAATTGAGATGAAAGATGCTCAGATTGAAGTAAAACGACCGGATGATCTAAAACATAACAGAGCTTTGCACGGATTAACAAGAGCATTGATTCAGAATATGATTCTTGGTGTTAATGAAGAGTATAAAAAAGATTTAGATATAGTTGGTGTTGGATATAAAGTTGAACTAAAAGGAACAAACCTTTTATTGAATATGGGATATTCACACCCCATTTACTTTATGCCACCAACAGGAATAAAGATTGAAGTTACAACTCCAACTCATATTATAGTCTCAGGAATTGATAAACAGTTAGTTGGTCAGGTTGCAGCAAAAATAAGATCAATAAGAAAACCAGAACCTTATAAAGGTAAGGGTATTAAATACTCTAACGAGCAGATTGTAAGAAAAGCCGGCAAGACAGCAGGTAAATAATTCTAATGGAGTTTAGACTAAAATGATTAAGCGAAATACAAATTCAAGATTAAGATCAAAGACAAGAATAAGAAAGAAAATTTCTGGCACAACCGAAATTCCCAGACTTACTATTTACAGAAGTCTTAATCAGATTTATGCTCAGATAATAGATGATTCAACAGGTAATACTTTAGTTTCGGCATCTTCATTATCAAAAGAACTTGTTGAAGAAATTAAGAATTCTAAAGGTAAAATTTCTAAAGGAAAACTTGTTGGTAGTTTGGTTGCAAAAAAAGCCTTAGAGATAAAAATATCAAGTGTAGTTTTTGATCGTAATGGTTACAGATATCACGGACGAGTTCAAGCTATTGCCGAAGGCGCTCGTGAAGCCGGATTAAAATTTTGATAATTGCCGGATCGTCTAATGGTAGGACTACGCCCTTTGGAGGCGTCTGTAGAGGTTCGAATCCTCTTCCGGCAACCAAAGTGTTAAGAAAATTTATTTAATAAAGATTGTTTGGAGATTTATTTGAAAGCTGTAAAATCAACTGATACTGACGGACTTAAAGAAAAAGTTGTTCACATTAATAGAGTTGCTAAAG
>BS_KBA_SWE02_21mDRAFT_10000138_pt1 | contig 24987 bp, 28 predicted proteins | sample BalSeasSWE02_21m_FD_9196 | JGI IMG/M metagenome (IMG submission 9196)
GATATATATGAAATAATAATGGATGATGTTATTCCACCAATATCAGAATATGTATCAAAACCAGCTTGGTTAAGATTAGGTCCACAAAATTTAAAACCAGGGTATGGTAGTAGTTCATCAAGTGACCGTTCACCATATGGTCATTCAGAAAGATATATATTACCAAAAAAAGATCAAAATGGTAAAGATGTTGTAATTATTGAAGTAAGAGATATTTATTTATCACAATATGGATCAATAATGCCTCCAGCAGTTGAAGAAGGATTATTAACAACATTAATGACAGATCCAAGAGATTTAGCAATGGCTAATACATATTTAGATATGTCAAGAGAATTTAGAGCTATAAGAACATTTCAATTTATCTCTCCAGATGAATTAATAGTTGATATGGGTCTTGAAGGTAGAAATGTTCTTGTAGAATGTAAAGTTGTTCATAGTGATTTAAGTACTATTCCAAGTGATGTTTATAATGAAATATTTAAAGATGCTTGTTTAGCTGAAGTTTTAGATAATATTATTGCTATGAGAAAAAAATATAGAACATTATCAACACCTTTTGGAGAAATTCAAATTAATTGGGAAGAAATGCAAACTCAAAAAGATACCCTTAAAACAATTGTTCAAGAAAAGTTAGATGCTATGCCACCAGATCATTTAATTTCTTTTGTTTAGGAGATTATTAAAAATGTTTAAAAGTCATAAGAATAATCAATTTCCAAATCAAACTCAAAATATAAATCAAAATGTAAATCAAAATGTAAATCAAAATCAAGGAAGAGTTCAAGTTTCACAAAAATCTTTTCAATATGATAATTTACAACAAATATGTTCAATGGGTTTTCCATATGGTAATTTAATAACATTTTCATTAGTACAACGATTACCACAAATGAATACAAGAATTAATGATCAAAAAGAAAAATTATTTTTCTTTGTTACTGTAGTTCCTGGTGTAGGAAAACAAAATCAAAGAACTTATGATTTTAAACAAAGAATAACACAAAAATTTGCAATTAGAGAAGTTGCTGGATTTGCTGAAATATTATATCAATGTGTAATCGGTAATGAAACAAAAGTATTACCATATGTAAAATACACATCAAGTGAAAACCAATCTAAAAGTTTATCAATTTGGATGTCAACAAAAAATATTAAAATTGGAAAAAATAATTTACCATCAAGAATTACTAATATAACAATATTAGCTGGAGCAAGTTATACTCTTTCATTAACAACCGATCAAATATTTGGAATGGTTGAAGTTTTAAGAAGGTTAGTTAAAAAAGCAATCGATCTTGAGTTTGAAATTCAATTTCATCAACCAAAGTTGAATAATGGAATAACTTCAAATCAAGGTATAAATTATTAAAAGAGAAGTTAGATTTAAGAATATATTAAATCTAACTTCTCATATAAAAATCAGATATAAATATTAATTATAATCAGATATTGTAAAGTAAAATTGGTAAAGTAAAATTGATATAGAATTTCTTATTTTTTTAACTTAATTTAGTATTGGAGGATTAATTACATGTTAGAAATACCTCAGTTGGTACGGGAAATAATTACTTGTTTGGTAGATAGACCAGAAGAAGTTGAAATTGAAACAAAGTCTGGTGCACGCACTACTGTTATTAGTATTATTGTTCCTAAGGATGAAGTTGGGAAGATTATCGGTAAAGAAGGTAAACTGATAACATCAATTCGTAATATATGTGAAAATATTGCCTCTAAAAATAATAAGAGGATCAATATTCACATTATTGATTAAAAGATAAAGGTGTCTTTTCCGGGGAAAGATACTTTTAAAAAAATTATGTACCTTCTTTTTTTTGAAGGTACATAATTTAAAAATTATAAGGTATAATTATGAAATTTAAAATATACTTAGCTAGTCCAATATTTAATATTGAAGAAGAAGAATCTAATAAATGGAAAAAGATTGTAAAATTGAAACTTAAAAATAATTTTATTATAATTGATCCAATTGAACATTTTGATTATAAAAAAAATAAAGATGAACAATATTTAATTCATTGTGATAAATTAAATATACAAAGAAGTGATATTATTTTAGCTAATTGTTGGCAACCATCATTTGGAACAGCAATGGAAATATTATATGCTTGGGAAAGAAAGAAACTTGTTTTTATAATTTTTCCACATGATAATATACATCCATGGATTAAATATCATAGTACTAAAATATTTAAAAATGTAGATGATGCTATAATTTCTATTAAAGAACATTATTTAGAATTTCTTCAAAAACAATTAAGTTCAGGAGAAATATAATGAAAGAAAAAGATTTTTTTATTTTAGAACATACAATAGAAGAAATGAAGAGTCCAAATATAAAAGAAAAACTTATTGAAGAAGCTTTAGAAAAAATTAAACTTCCAAAAAAGTTCCGTTCACCAGCTATAAGAAGAAAAATTTTACAAGAGTGTGGAGATTCAGCTTTTATTGATCCAAAAAATATGAATTATCCTACAGTCAATCCTGATACTTGTGAACCAGATTGTAAAGTTTTATTAGCATCTTATTATGGTTTAAAGAAACTTGCTGGAGTTAAAGTAGGTGCTTCAGATATGTATCATAAAGCTAAAAATTTACTTCATGAAAATAATTGCACTTCTAAAATTGGTGTACATATTGAAGGATTAGAAGAAGTTATTGATCTTGATACAATATTATTTTTATTAGAATAGAAAGGAATTTGAAAATGATAACAGAAATATATATTAAAAAACTAAATATAAATTGGAATAAAATACATGAAGACGCAACTGTTTTATCAAATATGATTTCAAACATATCTAAAAATTGGAAAGGTATCTTATCTGTTACAAGAGGAGGATTATTTCCTGCACTAATAACTGCACAAAATTTAAATATACATTTGATTGACACTATATGTATTCAAAGTTATATTAAAGAAACTCGAGAAGAAATTAATATAATTAAACACAATACAATTGTTGAAAATGATGGTGAAGATTGGATTATAATTGATGATTTAGTAGATACTGGTAATACTATGTCTGCTATTAAAAATTTATTTCCAAAAGCTTTTTTTGGTACAATATATGCTAAACCTATGGGTAAATTTGCAATTGATATATTTGTACATGATATTCCACAATCTACTTGGATAGTTTTTCCTTGGGATTTAAAACCGAATGTTATTAATTAACGGGAAAGTTGAGGTTTTTAAAATGAGTAAAATAATACTTCCACTTGATAATTTAACATGGAAAGAAACTCTTCCTATTTTAAAAGCAACTAAAAATTTAGTTTGGGGATATAAAATTCGAAGAAGTATATTTGAAAACGGTTTATCAGTGATACAAGATATTCGAGAATATGGAAATGTTATGATTGATTTTAAATTTTATGACATTCCTAGTGCTATAAATGAAGCTGTTAACTTATTTATAGATAACGGAGCTAATATTATTACAATTCATATGTCATCTGATTATAAACCAAAACCTCATCAATCAAAATTTGCAGCAGCTATAACTATTTTAACATCAATGACAGTTAATAGTTTTTCAAAATATTATAAAGAACATAATGAATTGTCAAATCTTCATATACCATTAATGGTTAAAAATATGGTTTCAAATGCATGTGATTTTAATTATGAATATATTGTATGTTCTGGAAAAGAACTTATTGATATTACTAATTTCAAAATTAAAAAAATATGTCCTGGAATTAGACCAGTATGGTATCAAGATGATGATGATGATCAATCAAGAACAACAACTCCTGAAGAAGCAATTTCATTAGGAGCTGATTTATTAGTTATTGGAAGACCATTATTAAATTCAAAAGATATAGATCACGCGATTAATCAAACAAATGATGAAATTGAACGTGGAGAATAAAAATGGAAATTGATGTTTTTGAAAAAGAAATAAATAAAATAATGTCAAAAGATGATGAAACCGATTTATTTGATGATGAATTATCATTTAAAATAGCAGCTGATGGTTGTTTATCTGCTAAATTTAATCAAGAGTCGATTAGAACTGAAGGTCGTCCTTGGAAAGAAAGTTTAGATATTATAATTGAATTCATTAAAGGGAAATACAATGAAAAATATTGCAGATCTTAATATATTAGTTGTTGGCGACATAATGCTGGACAAATATATAATTGGAGATGTTGAAAGAATTTGTCCAGAAGCACCAGTACCAGTTGTTAAGGTTCAAAATAAAAAATATTCTCTTGGTGGATGTGGTAATGTAACTAAAAACATTTCTGATTTAGGAGCTAAAACAACAACATTATCATTAATTGGAGAAGATGATTCTGGATTAATTATACAAGACTTAATGAGTCAAATTAAAGATGAAAATTTAATTTCTTCAAAAAGAATAACAACAATTAAAAAAACTAGAATTGTTGCAAATCATCGTTTAACACAAATGTTAAGACTTGATGAAGAATCAAGTATTAATGATATTGTGATTAAAGAATTATGTAATAAAATAAATAAAATAAAAACATCACCAGATATTATTATAATTTCAGATTATAATAAAGGTGTTATAACTGAACAAATTGTATTAGAATTAAAAAAATTAAATATACCAATAATAGTAGATCCTAAACCAATAAATTATAATATATATGGTAATGTTTTTTTAATATCTCCAAATAAAAAAGAAGCTGAACAATTAAATTTAAATAATTTAAAAGAACATCCAAATTGGATTTTAACAACTTTAGGATCTGAAGGTATGTCATTATCTAAAAAACCATTTAATGAAAAAATACAAATCAAATCAGACCCTGTTGATATATATAATGTAAGTGGAGCAGGAGATACTGTTATAGCAATAATTTCAATTTGTATTTCAATGGGAATTGATGTTTTAACTTCTGCAAAAATAGCTAATGATTGTGCAAGATATGTTGTAACAAAACCTGGAACATCAACAGTTCCTAAATTAAAATTTTATAGCATATTATCAAAATATATTGAAAGTGAGAAGTAGTCATGAGCAATATAAATAAACTCGTTTTAAAAAGTCTTAAAGATCCTACTCTTAAACAAGCAAAAGGTTTAGGTGGTTCAAGTTCAAAAAAACCTGAACTTAAAGAAAGTGAATATGCTATTCCAATGAAAGAAAAAAATAAAGAAAAATTATTTAATATTAAAACTGGTCGAATGAAAAAATTTAAAAGAACAAGTTGGTTAATAACAAAAATTCCTCCACAAGATAGATCACTTAAAAATATTCCAAAATATTCTACTGGAGCATCAAAAGTAAGATTTCAAGATTGGTTACAAATAGATGGTAAAAAAAGACAATCAAGTCATAGTACAACATCTTATGGTTGGAGTGTTAATGGTAAATGTTATTCTTGGTCACATCGTGCCATTCATGGATTCTATATTGGGGAATTAATCAAACCTGGTACTATTGGAAATAAATTTGAATATTCTGATGAAGTTGATAAAAAATATAATCAAATAGCAGATAAAGATGGATTTGATGTTGCTGATAAATGGAGAAAAGAAACATTAGGAAAATTTGAACCTTATAAAATTAAAACAAATGAAGAAGCTGAGGAACACGCAATAAGATTCGCGAAAGATGTTAGTTAATATCTTCTTTTTTATATAGATATAATATATAAAATAAAAAATAAAAAAGGAGAGAGAAATGATCGAAACACAATTTGACATCGTAAAAGAAATCGAGAAAATATTCATTCGGCCAGAGTCTCATGAATATTTCAGAATGGAGAAACCTGAAACCTCAAAATGGGATAATAAGGATTGTCCATTCTGTGGTGAAAGTTTTTCTATGGTTCCTAAACCAAGAACTTGGAGGTGTATGAGCTGTGGAAGAATGAAAAAATATTAATATAAATGCCACAGTCGGCGGTTTAATTCCGCCCTGTGGTTCCAAATAATAAAATTAAAAAAGGAGAAGAAAATGGATCAGAGTAATGCAACACTTTTTTATCACTTCAGAAATGAACAAAATAATGCACCAGTTGTTACATATTGTTTATTAAAAATTGGAAATGAAATTGCAAGAGGTGTTTCTATTTGTTCTGAAAAAACACCTGTTAAAGAAGATGGTAGAGATAGAGCTGAAGAAAGAGCAAAAGAAGCTCTTAGTTTTAAAGAAACTTTTAGAGAAAAAGTTAATCATGAAAACGCTAAAGCAGTTTTTAAATCACTAAATAGAGATTATTTAAAAAACGGAAGTTACAATCATAAATATTTTGGAAAATATCCAGATATTTTTATGATGTTTAAAGAGTTTTATAATCCAGAATTAACAGAGTTTGAAGAAATATTATTAAGAATTAAAAAAATAAATCCAATTAAATAAAAGGAATGAAATGATGAAGAAATTAGTAATTGGAGAAGGAAATGTTATTAATTATGAAAATGCAAATCTTAATAATTTTATAGTAGCTCAAAGAGATGATCATATATACTTATTAAAACAATTAAGATGTGCTGATAAATGGGCATGGATTGATATAATGAGTTCTGCAGCTACTTCTGGTGAAAGTGATTTTACATATAAAACATCACATCATGCAATTAAAACTCTTATTGAAAAAAGCTTTAGTTTATTTGAATTTGAAACACTTCGAGAAATGATAAATTTCTTATTATAATAAAAGATATTAGCAGGGGATAAGGGTTTGGGTCCGATGATAAATTCCGCCAAATCAAACTCCCCTTTATCTTTTTTAAGTAACTATTATTCTAATTAATAATGAGGTTAAGATGAACTATGTATTTGTAGGTGGAAAAACATTTACCGAAGGAGAAAAATATAAATTTGAAACTAATTTTAAATCAATTGATAATACATTTGCCGTTAAACATAATGAAATTAATAGTGACACATCTATTGGAATGAAATCTGATTTTAATATGTGTACTGTAAAACAATCAAGAAATGTATTAATTAGTATAATTGATGGACTTAAACAAATTCATTTTGACCACAGTACTTTAAAAGTTGCAATTGACTATATTAGAAAATACAATCAATTATATGTAAAACCAACAAATAGTATTTCATATGTTGATTCCGGGGGTTATTCAATTATAGTGGGAGATGTTTCTCCAATTAATATTCCTCGTTTTATTTATTATTATAATTATTATTTAGAAACTGAAGTCGATACATATGATTATATTTTTAGTCTAGATATTCCTATTTTTCTTGGGCATCCAAAATATAATACCATGGTTGATATCGAAAGATTCAACAGACAATCATTAACAGAATCTATTGTAAAACTTCGAGAAAATCCTATATTACAAGATAAATGGTATTTTATTTATCAATTTAAAGTAAAAGGACAATATGAAATCTGGAATAAATTATTTAATGAATTAGAAATAAAAAATCTAACTACAAATTATGCTGCTGGTGGAATGGTTGGCCTAAGAGGAATTTTAAGAAAAGATCCTGGATCAAAAGATATAAATTTCTCTCCTTTTACAGCAATTGCTTATAAATGTTTATTTGATTATTTAACGGGGAAAAAAGTAGGTCAAGAATTTAGGTTTCATACTTTAGGAATATATATTAAATATGATAGATTTCATCTTTATTTACTAGAAAAACTTTTTAAACAATATTTACAAATGGAAGGGTTGCATTCAAATGTTTGTGTAACTTATGACTCTGTAAATTATATGAGAACTGCACAACTTAAAGTTCGAGATTTAGTTATATATCAATTTACTGAAGATGATAATGAACCTTTAATAATTCATCAACAAATTCAAACAACACCTCGAGAGATTTTTGAAGAAGTGTATGGTAATAAACTTGTTGAAATTGGTGAAGAAGTTAGTTTATTAATGGAATCAAAAAATCTAACAAATATTGATTCTTTTACACCAATGAATGTTTATTCTAATGTTCAATTAGATAAATTTTTCAGTTATATTATTGATAGATATGAAATAGATAAATTATTTTTCTCATGTCAAAATTGGACACAATTTTCTAGACGAACACTTCCTATTTTATATACAATTCAAGCTAAATGGCCTTTAATTTTTACACCAAAATTAATAAGATGTATTGAAGAAAATCTACGTTTAACATATATATTCCATAATTGTTGGATGAAAGAAAGAAGTGAAGTGAAATTAAATTCAATTATTAATGCTTTTATTAATAAGATTGGTTTTCCAGGACAATTAAAGGAGTAAAATATGAAATTAAAAGATATAGCAAATGGAAATTTATTTAAATATTTTCCAAATATAGGAAGATCAGGTGAACTTGCTTTTAAATCTTCAGAAGTTATTAGACAAAATGTTTCAGTTATCATACCAATTAATAAATTATATAAAATAAATAATAGTATGGTTATATGCCCAATATGTAAAGTTGATGAATATAGTTCATCAAAATTTTATTCAGATGAGAATTTAAAAATTAAAGAAATTGATGAACAAATTAGAAAAATTGGAGTAGTTGGTTGGACAAATAATCCATTAGGACTTACTCAAATAATTATTACAATGAAAAATTTAAATGATTATCAAACATTAGTTGCCGATACTAAATCTCCAGTTATAATCGATAATGATATAAATGTTATTGATTTAGGTTTAGTTGGAGAATATACTGAACCAATATCTAATATTATTCAAAAATGTCCTAATTGTAATCAAGATACATTAATATCATCTGAAGAAGTTTTATCTGAAGAAGAAAGTATTTTTATTTGTCAAACATGTGGTATTAAAGTAATATTATCTTGGAGTTAAATTATGGATAAATATGATATATTATATGAAAAAGTTATGAATAAACTACCTACTGATGTTAAAGAAAAAATAAATAGAAAATCAGTTAGGACTGAAATGCCTGATGATGCTTTTTTAATTCCAGGTGATAAAAAATTTCCAATAAAAAGACCAGGAGAAAAAGAAGTTGATTGTAAATTAATATATGCAGCATATATTCGTGCAAAACAATGGTCAAGTAAAAAACCACAATATGAAAAAATAGCTTCTACAGCTAAAAATCTTTTTAATAAAAATAAATGTGCAACAAAATTACATTTACAAATTGAAGAAAGTTTTTCATTAGATGATAAAAATTTAAAACAAATTTTAAATCTACTTGAAAATGAAAATGAAAAAGTTGATGATAAAACAAAAGACGATCTTGATACATGTATATGTCCTAAATGTGGAGCAATATCTGCATTAGATATAGATGATGCTATTTGTGAAGAGAAAGAATGTCCAGTTTGTAAAGCAAAAATGACAGATTCTATATTTGAAAATAAATTTATATCTACTAAATTACAAGAACAAGAAACAATTGTTGATAAAATGAAATTTTTAACAGAACACACAATGGGTAAAAATAGAGGTAAACCTGGAGAACAATTTATATGTTCAGAATGTAAAACTATTTTAGATTTTCATATTAAGGAAAGTGAACTTGGATTTTGTCCTAAGTGTGGAGAATTATTAAGATTATTAAAAGAAGAAGAAAAAATCATTACTGAGGAAAAACGTAATATTTGTCCAAAATGCAATACTTCAACTCAATTTAGTATTAGAGAAAGTGATTGCCCAATATGTCAATCAAGAATGGTTGTATTTAATAAATTAAAAATTAAACAAGATAAAGCAGTACCACTTTCAGATTAATAAACATAAAATTGGAGAGAATTCGTTCTCTCCAATTTAAATATTTTTTTAGGAGTTATTATGAAACTTAAATTATTAGATATAGAACAATATATACAAGTTAATAATTTAAAACAAGTAACATCAACAACGATATTTAATTCTAATGGATTATCATTTAATGATAATGGTCGTTGGAGTGAAGAAATATTTGGACGAATTGGTAGTAAAGAACGAAAAAGTAAATTTGGATATATTAATTTAAATTTAAATATTATAAATCCAGTTGTATATAGTATTATAACATCAATATCACCAATATTAAGAGATGTGTTATATAATAAAGAAAAATTTGAATTAATTAATGGAAAATTTATTCAAAGTGAAAGTAAAAATGCAAGTAATGGAATTACATTTTTTTGTAAAAATATTAAAGATGTTAATTTTAAAGAAATGGCTAAAAAAGATAAAATTAAAGAAGCTGAATTTTTAGAAAAAAATAGAAAATTATTAATATTAGATAAAATATTAATAACTCCTGCTGGTATTCGTGATTTAAGTCTTACAAAATCTAAAGCAATGCAATTCACTTCTGAAATTAATGACTTATATGAAAGAGTAATATCATTATCTAATCAATTAACAATTGATTTAGAAGAAGAATTGAAGGAAACTTTAACAAATGCAATGCAAAAAATAATTATACAAATACATAAATGGTTACAAAATAATGTTAAAGGAAAAACTGGAGTATTTAGAGGGACAATGTTAAAGAAAACAATCGATTATTCTGCAAGAATAGTTGCAATTTCTGATCCAAATATCCCTCTTGGAACAATTGGTATTCCATGGCATGTTGTTTTAACATTATATCAACCATTTTTCTTTAATTATGTATTTCATAAAGATGCTATTTTGAGAGATGGAATATTAAAAGAAATGATGATTGAAGATGGTGAACTTGATTCTCAAAAATTATATGAGTTTGGAAATAAAATTACAAAAGATCCAAAAAATATTCCAGAACAACTTAAACAATTATTAATTAAATGTGCTGAAGATATTACTGAAGGTAAAGACATATTATGTAAAAGAGATCCTGCAGTTGATAGAGGATCTTATTATTCAGCTTCTATAAAAGTATTACCAGAAGGAAGATCTGTTGTTGTTAATAGTTTAACATGTACACCACAAGTTTTAGATTTTGATGGAGATCAATTAGCATTATTACCAGTATTTACAAAAGAAGCTTTAAAAGAAGCTACTAAATTAAATCCAGCCAAATCTAAATCAGTTTGGAGAAATGTAACAAATTCTAAATCTCATAATTTTTTACCAACAAAAGATATAATACCAACAATATATGCAGCAACTTTAATTTAGAGGTTATTATGTCAGATATAAATGAATTAATTAAAGAATCTTTACCAAGTATGGGTATAGTAACTGGTCCAAATAGTGCTAATTGGAAAAATAGATATACATCATCAAATCAATTTTCAGAAATAGGAAGATCGAATGCATTAAATAAATCTCCAAAAGAAAAACTTGAATTACAAACATCATCTGGAATGGATCGAGAAACTTTTTATAAAATAGCTACAAGTAAAAAAGGGTTGAATGAATTTCAAAAAAAGATGATTGTTTTAATAGCTAATAAAAGAGATATGTTTGTTAATGTAAGTCCTTCAGGTGGAAAAACTTCACCAGTAGTAAGAGTTTGGGAAACATTTCTTCGAGAAACAACAATCCCTTCAAAGTTACCTAAATTAGTATGGATATGTCCAAATAGACAATTAGCTGGACAAGTAATAACTATAATTAGACACGAATTATTAGATAGTGCTCAAGATCGTAGTTTACCTATTTTTTTATTACAACAAACACTTGGCAATCATCCATTTGATATTAATTTAACTAAAAATCAAGTTAATGAATTTACACAACTAATTAATAGTTGGATTGCTATTGAAATGGATGTAGCTGGAGGTAGACCAGTAACTGATAATTCAATTGTATGCATCTGTACTTGGAATAAAGCAATTAATGCTATTCAAAAAATGAATCCAAAAATTATAGTTGTTGATGAAGTTCAAGAAAGATTTAAAGTAGAAAATGATGAACAAACAGAAGAACAACTTAGAGCTTTATTTAAAACATTAAAAGTTGCTCCAAAAACATCATCCGTATCATTATTAACTGGTTCAGTGAATTCAAATATTATTAAACCATTTATTGATTATGTAAATTCAAAATATAATCGTAATTTTGAACCAGTTATTGAAGCTGTTGCAAATAGAGCTTCACTACAAGTTTTTCCAGCATCAAATATAAGTAAATATAAAGATATAATTCAATTAGTTAAAAATCAAATAAAAGGAAGAACAACAAATAATCTTATAGCTAAATTTAGTGGTAATGTTATTAAAAAATTATCTGATGATTTAATAAAAGAATTACCAGCTAAAGATATTAATTATATAACTGGAAATCATGAAAAAATATCACCTTATTCTTCTCAGTATCAATATCGTGGTAAATTTTCTCCAAATCCAGATAGAAGATTAGCAACAATAGCTAGAGAAATAAAGAGTGAAGAAGGTTCACCAAAATGGCTTACAACAAATTTACAAGAAATGATAAATGGTCAAGATAAAAATAAAAATGAAAGAAATAAACATCTTGCTCAATGCATACTACGAGGTTTTGGATATATTAAAGCTCCTAAAGAAGCAGATGGAACTAGAGGAGAAATGCATATTGATGATTTAAAAGTTGTAGAAAATTTATTTAAAAGTGGAAAAATTTCAACAGTTTTTACAACTACAATGGCTGGAGTAGGAGTAAATCTTAAAGTAAGTAATTTATATATAACTTCTTTACAAATTTATCCTGGAAAAAATATAAGTGATTCAGATCTTGTACAATTAGTTCATAGAGCTGGAAGAGATGAAAATGTTGCTGCTAATATTTTTTGTCCTCCTGATGATATTTTAAAAGTATGTGATGCAATTAAAGCTTCTCCACAACTTGCTAGTGTTCCAAATTTAAATACTCGACTTACTAAAAATGATTTTTGGGATCCTAAAGGAGAGTGGGACCTTATAAAAAATATATTTCATAATTATCTTTAAAAGTAACTGTCAATAAAATAAAGATATAAAGATATAAAAAGGTAATTATTTGTATGAAAGATAATATAGAATTGTATTATAATAAACCATTAATTAATCAAGTAACAACTTATATTGAAAAACTTTCAAAATATATTGGAACTAAAATTAATCAATTAACAATAATAGGATTATATTATAATCAACAATATGATCGAGAATATAGATATCAATTTAAATGTAAATGTGATTGTAATCAAATTATATATAAATCAACAAAAAGTATTTTACGAAATATAGTTAAAAGTTGTGGAAGTTCATGTCCATATAAACACATACAATCACATTTACATTTAATCAATACTAAAATTAATAATTTAATAATTTTAGATATTATTTATGACCAATCAAAACCATCCAATTCTAGAATATATTATAAATGTAAATGTGATTGTGGATCTATAAATTTATTTAAATATCAAAATATAATTGCAAAAAAAAGACCTACAAAAAGTTGTGGTTGTAAAATAAATTATTATAAAGAAATTGAAAATTCTTTAATACAATATTTAAATCTTAATGATATTGAATTATTAGAAGAATATGTTGGAATGATGGAAGATACAAATTCTAAAATAAATAATGTTGGATTTAAACAAAAAGTTTATCAACTTAAATGCAATATTTGTGGATTTAATTTTACAAAAGTTTTAGTTAAAAATTTAGATAATTTATGTCCTAATTGTTATCCTCAAATAAATAAAATTGAATTTAAATTTCATAAATGGCTTAATCAAAATAATATTCAATCAATTCAACATAAACGAATATATTCTAAATCTAATATACAAGAACAAATTGAAATTGATTTTATTATAAATAAGATTGGAATAGAACTGCATGGTTTAATAACTCATGCAACTACTTATTATGATTATAAAAGTCCATTTATTGGAATAAAACCAAAGAATTATCATTTAAATAAAACAGAATCTTGTGAAGAACAAAATATTGATTTATTACAATTTTGGAATACAGAATTGATTCAAAAAGAAAATATTGTTAAAAGTATTATTCTAAATAGATTAGGAAAAACTAAATATAAAGAGTATGCTAGAAATTGTATTATTAAAGAAATTGATAAAATAACTTATGATATATTTATAAAAAATAATCATATACAAGGGATTTCATATGGTGAACAAATAAGACTTGGATTGTTTTATAAAAAGAATAATAATTTAGTCTCTGTTATGTCTTTTGGTTATAATAGATATAGTAATTATCAATGGGAAATGTTTAGATTTGCAAATCATATAAATTGTAATATTATTGGAGCAGCTTCTAAATTATTTAAATATTTTATTAAAACTTATAATCCAACTTCAATAGTTTCTTATAGTGATCGTAGAATTTTTAATAACGGCAAATTATATGATATATTAGGTTTTAAATTAGATCATATTTCTAGTCCAAATTATTGGTATTTTAAGAAAAATTGTCAAGATTATAATAATAAATTATATCATCGAAGTTCATTTATGAAACATAAGTTAAAGGATAAATTAAAATTATTTGATCCTAATTTGACTGAATGGGAAAATATGGAATTGAATGGATATTTAAGAGTATATGATTGTGGTAATAAAGTTTATATATGGACAACTTTAAGGAGAATATAAATGAAAAGATCTGAAAATGCTATTTCAATTTATCAAGAATTGTATTTCAATCCTAATGAAACTGAAGTTGAACAAGTTCATAATAGAGTAGCTAACTGTATTGGAAATAGTAAAAAACAAATTAATAAATTTGAACAAATTTTAAATGATAATATTTTTAGACCAAATTCACCATGTATGATAAATGCTCGTTTAAAAGAAGAAGCTGAAAAACTTGAAGATCATGATAATAATTTAGTAGCTTGTTTTGTTATAAAATTAGAAGATAATATGTCATCAATAATGAATATGTGGTCAACCTGTGCTAAAGTATATGCTGGTGGGGGTGGAACAGGATTTCCTATAACAAATTTAAGAGAAAAAAATTCTCCAATTGCTGCTGGTGGAGTAGCTAGTGGTCCTATAGAATATATGAAAGTAGTTCAAAGAATAAGTGATACTGTTAAATCCGGTGGTAAATCACGAAGAGCTGCCAATTTAGGATGTGGAAGATATAATCATCCAGATATTATTGAATTTATCAACTGTAAAAATAATTATGATTTTTCAGCTATTAATATTAGTGTTTCTGTTGATGACTGGTTTATGAATCAAGTTGAACTTGAAAATTGGGAACAAAAAATTGAACTTATAAGCCCTAATCATAAAAAGGTTGTTGGTGAATTAACAGTAAAAGAAATTTGGGATGAAATTATTAATAATGCATGGTCTACTGGTGATCCTGGATTATTTTTTATTGATATAATAAATAAAAACAACCCTTTACCATCTTTAGGAAAAATAGAAAGTGCAAACCCCTGTGGTGAAGTTCCATTACAAGGTGATTCAAGTTGCGATTTAGGAAGCATTAATTTGACCAAATTTATCGAAGAAAGTGAATTTAAATTTGAACGGTTTAAAGAAGTTATTAAAACATGTGTTGAATTTTTAGATCAAATTATTGATATCACATCATTTCCAAATAAAAATATTGAACAAATGATGAAGAAAACTAGACCAATTGGATTAGGAATTATGGGTCTAGCAGATCTTTTTTATAAATTAGAAATGACATATGGAAGTAAAGAATCAATAACTCTATTTGAAGAAATTTGTAAAAATTTAACTATAACAGCATTTGAAAAATCTATAGATTTAGCAGAAGAAAAAGGTTCTATAGATTTAGGACAAGATAAAGATCATTTTTATAATTTACTTTTAGGATATGGATTATCTAAAGAATATTTAGATAAATTTAAAAAAGTTGGAATAAGAAATAGTAATGTTACATGTATAGCTCCAACAGGATCTATATCAATAACAGCAGAATGTTCATATGCTTTTGAACCACAAATGGCTTTAATCTGGGAAAAACCATTATCAGATAGAAATAAAACCTTAAAATTTATAAATAAAGATTTTTTAGATGCTTGTTTTAAACTAAATATAATAATTGATGATGAAAAAATAAATGAAATAATAAACAATAAAGGAAGTATACAATCTTTAGATTATCCTGAAGAAGTTAAAAATATTTTTATTACAGCTCATGATCTTGGTTGGAAAAAGAAATTAGAAATGCAAGGTGTTGCTCAAAAATACATTTCTTTAGCAATTTCATCAACATGTAATATGCCAAATTCAGCAACTAAAAAAGATGTTGAAGAAGCTTATAAATTAGCTTATAAATTAAATTTAAAAGGAATTACAATATATAGAGATGGTTGCAAAAATTGTCAACCAGTAAATTTTGGACAAATTAAAGATAAAGATTCAACAGTAATTGAACCTATAAAACTTCCTTCTAAACGTATTGGTGAAACTATTAAACTTGAATCACCAAATGGAACAATATATATAACTGGAAATAAAGTAAATGGAAAATTAATTGAAATATTTTTAGCAATGGGTCAAATAGGTCAATTAGAAAATTTATTAATTAATAGTTACTCTAAACAAATTAGTAAATCATTACAATATCATATGCCAATTAATATCATACTTGATCAAATGGAAGGACAAGGTGGTCTTAAATTTTGGTTTAAATTAGACGAAGAAAAAGATATAACTGTTTCTGCTGAATCTTTATTAGATGCTATTTCTAAAATAATTAGATATCATTTTATTGAAGAAGAAGTTGATGGTTATTCTATTAAAGATAAATCAAAATCATCACCAGATGAATCATATAATATTTGTCCTGCTTGTGGTAAAAGAACATTAACATTCGCTTCTGGATGTAGAAGTGGTATGTGTATGAATCCAAAATGTACTCATGGTTTTTCATGTGGATAATTTTATTTTTAATTTTTTTATATAGATATGATATTATAAATGAAATCGGTTGAAGGGTTAATAATGTGATAAGAAATATCCATTAATATTCTTCAGCCGATTTTTTTGTTTTTAAGAGGTGATTTAAAAAATGCCTACAAAAGATCAAACAACTATAATGAATTTAGATGATGTATATGAACAATTAAAAAAAGATGATATAGAAATAACAACTAAATTTTCATATATTCATCCAAAAAGAACAAAAGGAAAAACTATAACATTATCATTAGGAAGATGTTGGTTTAATTGTTTATTACCAGATAATTTTCCAGTACTAATTGATGAACCAATAAATAAAAAAAGATTAAGTGATATAGTTAATCAAATTTTTGATATGAATGATGCATCATCTGCAGCAGCAGCGTTAACATTATTAAATAAAGAAGCTTTTAAAATGAGTAGTATTATTCCACAAACGTTTGATGTTGATCATTGTATTGTTCCTGAAGAAATTAAACAAGAAAAAAATATTACAATTACTAAAACAACTCTTCCAGAAGAATTTCCAGAAAAATTAAATAAATTAACACATAAACTTATAGATAATCATTTACAAGATAGTGGAATAGGTAATTTATTAAATTCTGGAGAAGCTAAAACTAATGATTATGGAATTTTAACATTAGCAAAAGGTCCAGTGATGGGTATTGATGGTAAAATTAGTGAACCAATAACTTCTAGTTTATCAGATGGTTATACTGGAAAAGAATTTTATGATGCAGCAAATGATGCTAGAAGAACATTTTATATTAGAGCAATAGGATCATCTGAACCTGGTACATTAGCTAGAAATGTTACTTATGCAAATTCAAATACTCAAATAGCATCAGATGATTGTGGTACTAAAAAATATTTAACAGTTACTATTAATAAATCATTAATTACCGAATTATTTGGTCGTTTTATGTATGATGAAAAAACTGGTAAATTACAAGAAATTACACCAGAAACTAATATTATAGATAAAACAATAAAATTAAGATCTCCATTATTTTGTAAAGATAAAAATGGTATTTGTAAAATATGTTATGGTAAATTAGCTGAAAAATTAAATTCTAAACAAATTGGATTATTAGCTGGAACAGTTATTAATAAAATGGGTGTTGAAACATATGCTATGAAAGCTAGACATGAAAGTATAGCAGTTAAATTCAAAAAAATTAATTTTAAAGAAGATTTACAATAGGAAAAAAATGGAAGAACTATTTTTAATTTCTGTTATTTTATCTGAAAATAAATCAAAACCGTTATTTATAACAGATGATGTAGTTTTTGGTTTAGAACATTTTAATAAAATGAAAACAGAACTTGGATTTGAAAAAAATTTAACAAATTTCGAAAAACTACCATACATTAAAAAGGAGAAAACAAATGAAAATTGAAAAATTAATGGCAATGCCTGAACTAGAAAGAAATAAAGAAGATGATGGATATGCTTATCCTGAAAAATTTACAAATAAATTATTTCTATTTCAAGATCAATACCTTTTTATTAAAGAAACAACATGTGATGCTTTACCAAAAAAGATTGTAGATACTGTTATTGAAACATTAATTAAAGAAAATATGTCTGAAAATGAATTATTAAATAAAACTGAAATTTTAGAGATATATGATGAAAAAATGGCAGCTGCTTTTGGAAATGTAAATCGAATCATGGATAATTGGACAGATAAGATCGGTTCTAAACTTGATTTAGAAGATTTACAATCATTTAGAGAAGAAATTGAAAAACAAATTAATGCATTTATTGCTCAAATGGAAAATAAGCTAGAAGGAATGACAATTCCTATACTACCAGAAATTCAAGAAATGAAATTTGATGAAGGTATATTAGAAGAAATAAAAAATAGAATTGAAATGATAAATGAAACATATGAAACAAAATATAATAGTTTAAATGAAAATATTAACTCAATTACTCAAGAAATTTATGAAAAAATGGTTAATGTTATACAAGAAGAAATTAATAAAAAAGATATTAAACCAAATCAACAATTAAATAAAGTATCTTTAGGTAGTCTTGTTGCATTAAAAGAATCTGGCTATTCTGTTGATGATATAATAAAGTTAAAAGAAGAAGGATTAGTATAGGGGTTTAAAATGATAGATCCTCATGATGTTTTAGATATAGATGTGTCAACAATTAAAACAAAAAAATTGTGTAAAATTATAATCGATACTAGATTATATGATGATAAATATTTTACAGAATTTTCTGATAAAATAAATTTACCAGGTATTTTACAATTTCAAGTTCCAGAATATAATGATTATACACAAATTATATTATTATACAATATAGATCTTAAAAAAAATAATTCATATTTTATGAATAAAAGTTTAATAAATATTACTTATGAACCAGGAGAATTAATTGTATTTCAAGAATATGTTTCTGAAACATCAGATGTAGGAACTCTTAATAGAATTTTACAAGGCCAAATTAAATATATTACTGATCCAAATATATTATTAAATATGTTACACAATACTCTTCCAACTATAGATCTTATTCATTTAGAACTTATATTATCAAATATGTTTAGATTAAGTAGTGATTTAAATATTAAATGTCGTTTAAGTGGTGATTATAAAAATTCAACAATTCTTTCACAAAGACAACAACCTAAACAAGATAGTTGGCATTCAGCTATGTCTTTTCAATATATAGATAGAGCAATCACACAAGGTCTTGTTGATGAAAAAGATTCAGAACAAAATCCTATTGAATTAGTCTTATCTGAAAAATTTAAAAATATTTAAAATGAGGTTATTATGTCTTGTATATCTAAAGTTAAAATAAAAAGTGATGATTTTAATTTAATAGGAGGTGAAGATACACCTCCTAAAGAAGGTAATCAAGTTAATTTAGAAGAAGTTAAACAAGATAAAGCTTTTATACCAATAACTGAAAATGATATTTCTGGTTTAGAATATATAACTGAAGGTTAAACTTATGGGAAAAGCATTAAATTTAAAAGATAAAAAATATGGTAAATTAACTGTTTTATATAAAATTGAAAATAAATGGGAATTAACTCAATGGAAATGTCAATGTAATTGTCCAAAAAAAACTATAATTGATGTAACAACTAAAGATCTAAGAAGTGGTAGAATTAAAGATTGTGGTTGTAATAAAAAAGAGAAAAAGAGAAAAATAAAAAGTAAATTCAACATCTTTAATAATTGGAGATGAAAGTTATGTCGAAATCAAAAAATGATCGAGTAGAAGGAAAACCAAAAGGAAATTCTTATGAAAGAAAAGCAGCAAAACAACTTAGTATTTGGATGTTTGATAATCCTAAAATCTTATATAAACATGAAGATTCTGGAGCTCGAAAAATAGTTTATTCAGGAGATATTATACCTAAAGATGCTGATAATTTTCCATGGAAATTTTGGCCATTTATAGTAGAATGTAAATCTGGTTATAAAACTCGTATACCAACATTATGTGGTAATCAAACTTTTTTAAGAGAGTGTTTAATTAAATTATTAAATGAAAGAACTTTTAGTCAAAGAATACCATTTTTTATCGCACAATTTTATAATCGTCAACCAATATTAATGACTAATATTAAATTAAATTTTTTCTCTCCTAATACTTTAACATTAGAATTAGGAGATAATAAATATGAATTATTTTATGTTTATGAATTCAATGAAATATTAAAAAAAGATTTTATAAAAATTATGCCAGAATGGTTTTATGATACAATCAATACACCATTAACACCTGCTCAAAAAGCACCATTTAAACCAATAATAACTAGTTGTAAACAAATATATAATAAAAAACAACAAATTGCAGATATGATTGATGAAATTATCAGTAGTAAATAGGAGTATTTTTTATGAATTTAAGTCAAATAACACGTGGATCTAAAGTATCCAATTTAATAATTAGTAAACCAACAATTTTACATTTAGTACCTGATTTTAATGAAAATGTTTATAATATGATATATAAATCAGGTATTATATTAACAAATTGTTCATCATTAATTACTAAATCTCGACCATTAAAATTAGGTGGTAAAATATTTAATGCTCGAAAATTATATTTAGCAACAAAAAAAGAATTGACTGGTTCAGATGATAAACAAAAATCAATTATTGTATTACAAAATATACCAAAAATTATTCCAAAAGGAAAATTTATTATAATTGATCATAGTATTACAATTCAAGCAACAAAATATATAACAGAATTGACAAATACAAAAAGAGGTTTATTGTTTTTATTTCAACAACTTAAAAAAGAATTTAAATTCATAAAAACTCAATTTCCAGGCTTTGAAAATAATATTATATTCCTTTTTAATAATTATGAAAAAGCAGATGAAATAACATTATATGATGTTCTTAAAAGATTATTGGTAATACCTGATGATGAATTAAATAAAAATTTTAGAGTATTTGATAAGTTTATATTAAATTCAGTTAATTTAAATGATAAATCACCAATAATATTCCCTTTATCTGGTATTAATAAAAAAGGTGATGTTGAATTATATAAAAATAATTTACATCAACTACATGAATTAATGACAAAATTTGAACCAACAATATCTGAATTAAAGGATATAAAAACTGTAAAAGAAAAACTTAATCAAACTCAATTAACAAAAGATATTAGTAGTGTTAAAATTGATACTCAAAATGAATTAAAGGATATAAAAACTGTAAAAGAAAAACTTAATCAAACTCAATTAACAAAAGATATTAGTAGTGTTAAAATTGATACTCAAAATGAAATAGAAAATAATGAAGTTAAACATAAAATAGAAATAAATAAACAACAATTATCAAAAATACTTCGTAAATATAAAATCAAAGATAAAACAATTGGAGATAATATAAAATCTTCAATTGATAATTATCTTAAATCTGTTTCAGATTTTGATGAAGATAATTTAGAAGAACATATATTAAAAGCTATTAATCTAACAGTATTTGGAACAACAGATATTAGTGATGAATATCAAGATAATCCAGCAAGATTAATTTCAAAACTTGAAGAAGTGAATACATATTCAAAAGATATTAATATCCCAAATATGAAAGATGATAGAATTGTAAATCCTAGAGAAGTTATTGGATTAGATAAAGTAACTGGTTTAGTAAGACAAGAATATGAATTTTCAAATAACATTCATAAAAATATTAAAAAATTATTTAAAGCACTTGAAAATAGAAATGATTTCCCTATAAAAGTTGTTGGTTTTAATTTTGATTATCAAGATAATAATCTTAATCGTGTTATAAATTATAAAATAAAACTTAAAAATCAAGCTGGTGGAAATAGTGAACCATATGAAGTAAATATTAAAGTACCTTCAATTGTTAATGATCGTTATTTTAAATTAAATGGTAAACAATATATAATGTCTAATCAACAATTTATGGTACCTATTACTAAAACTAATTCAAATGAATGTAGATTATTAACATCATATGCAACTTTAACTTTATCAACAGTTAATATGAAGTTTAATATTTCACAAATTGAAGAAATTATTCAATATATTGAAGAAAGATATTCAATGCTAATTCAAAATATAAAGAAAGAAAATAGTAAAGTAATTAGTATTGAATTTAAAGACGGTTCTACTATAAATTTATTTAAATCACCATATTTTGAAAATGAAACTGAAAAATTAATAATTGAAGATAATAAGTTATATATTGAAAAAGATAATGAAAAGTTGCCGTTAGTTAACCAAAAAGCAGAATATTTATTTAGTAAATTAGTAGATCAAATTCAAACAATCAATCCAGAAGAAAGTTTCCGTAAATCTAGTAAATCAATTCCTTATATCCAATTATATATTCAGGGTGTAAAAATTCCATTGATTGTTTATCTATGGCAACAAATTGGTCTTATCAATTCTTTTACTAAATTAAGTATTGATTATGAAATTTTAACAAAAGGTCAAAAATTGGATAAAATGGATAAATTTACAGTAACTTTTCCTTTAGATGATGATCAAATTCTTGTTATTTATAATAGTAATGAACGGCAAAGACTTATTTCTAACGGCTTACTTTTTATTAACTCTAAAAAATTTCATTTTAATCAAAAAGATCTTAATAATAAAATCGCAATTGAACAATTTATACAATCTACAAATGGAACTAGATCAACATATAATTTAGATCTTAATACGGAAAATTTAATTGATCCTATTACTAAAGAGATCCTTGAATTTCAAGATAAACCAACATCTGTTGTTAGTTTAATAACTGATGAAATGATTAATAAACTTCTTGGTGACAAAACAAGTGAACTTACAGATCTTACAATTTATAGAAGTAGACAAGCTGAAGTTATGTTTCATTTAATGTATAAACAACTTATGCAAGCACATAATAATTATAAAAATTCTGTTAATTTAGGTGATGATGAAGCTAAACTATTCCTAAAAGAGAATTATATAACAGAATGTTTACTTGGTGTTCACGTTCATTCAAAAGGCAATAGTACATTAGAATTAGTTAATACTCAAAATCCAATTGGAGAATTAAAATCAGCTGCAAAGTTAATAAAGACCGGACCTGGAGGTATTCCGGGGAAAAGATCGTTTAAGAAGCAACATAGAGGAATCCATGAAAGTTATTATGGAAATATTGGTGCTAATGCAACTTCTGAATCGAATACTATTGGAATAGTTAATCATTTAACTCTTAATCCTTTAATGTCTAATCAATATGGGTCTTATGGTATTAAAGATATAAGTAATGTTGATGGTTGGGATTTAGTTTCATTAGATGAATCTTTAATTCCATTTATCAATCAAATGGATGCTGGTAGAACTATTCTAGCATATACTCATAGGGCTCAAGCTTCTCCTGCAATTAATGGTGAAGAACCTATTATTGCTACTGGAGCAGAATTTATTGTTCCACAATTAGCTTCAAGTAAATTTATACAAAGAGCTAAAAAAGATGGAAAAGTAGTTAAAGTTGAAAAAGATAAATATGTTCAAGTAGAATATGATGATGGTACGAAAGAATTTATTGATACAACTCCAAGACTTGCTAGTACAAAACGTGCTAGTTATTTTAATTTATCACTTGAAAGTATTAAAGAAGGTGGTAAATTTAAAAAAGATGAAGCAGTAGCTTGGACAAATAATTTTAACGGCGATGCCTATACTGGTGGCGTAAATCTTAAAATTGCTGTGATGAATTATTTAGGTTTTTCACATGAGGATTGGATTACTTTTGGTCCTCTTAAAATCTGGTGAATTCAGGGAACATCCTAATTAATAGGACAATCCTGAGCCAAGCCCCAACGCTAGGGGAAGGTGCAACGACTATCCCGAAAGGGAGTACACTACAAGTGATTGGTAGTGGAAGCGCCAGACATATTATACATTATTCAAAAAGGTTTTAATATGATAACTCAACAAGAAATAAATGAATTTTGGAAGCAAATAGAATTTTCTGATGATCATTGGTTTTGGAAAGGATATATACGGCCAAATAATCAATTAGCTATTTTTCGTTTTGATAATAAAGAATATTCTGCTAAAAAATTTTGTTATATTATACATAATAATTTTATAGATACTGGTCATAAAAGAATAATAACAATGTGTGGTAATAAAAAATGTATTAATCCAAAACATTTACAATTACATGGTATGGCTAGTACTAGAGAATTATCATGTTATGAAGATATAATTAGTAGAATTTTACGACCAAATCATAAATGGTATCCATTATATGGTGGTCGTGGAATAGATATAGATCCGAGATATAATCCAGATATTTATAAACGTGATGTTGGATTTTTAAATTTTTATAACGATCTTAAAGAATTGAAATTATTTCCAATTCCAGATGGTTATAGTATTGATAGAAAAGACAATAATAAAGGTTATTGGAAAGAAAATTTAAGATTAGCAACATTTGCAGAACAAGCTCAAAATAGAAGTACGACAATATTAAATGAAATAAATATTATTTATATTAGAGAACAATATAATAAAGGGTTAAAAAATCAAAGAGAATTATCTGAAGAATTTAATATTACAGAAGTAGCGATCTGTAATATTTTGAATAATAAAAGATGGAAAAATGTATAATATGATGATATAGTCTAGTCTATATGGAAACATATAGCTGCAGGTAATGCTGCGAGTAAAGAGTAGCGATCTTTACTGAATATAACGGGTTACGTAATTTCAGAACAATGTTCAGA
>BS_KBA_SWE02_21mDRAFT_10000139_pt1 | contig 24945 bp, 26 predicted proteins | sample BalSeasSWE02_21m_FD_9196 | JGI IMG/M metagenome (IMG submission 9196)
ATCGTGGGTAACAATAATGGTTTCCCCGTTGGCGGTCTCTATCATTGAAGTTATAACATCACCTTGTTTGAACTTCAGTTTTGCATTCGGGTGATCTTCGCCTCCGTTTTTCACTATATAGTTGTGAATACCTACGGCTTTAGACGCGTTAGATGTAATTGATGTAAAACGATTTCCGCGGTTAATATTGCACATCGTCGCAATGGGTCCAACACCGTGAGTAGGATACACATCAGCGTTTCTTAATAAAGAATGCTGCGTTCGCCATGCCGACTCGGAAATCCCTTTTTCTCCAAACTCAACACCTTTACCGTAGGCAGACTTACCATCATTTAATTTTACAAAACGCAAGTCATGCTGATATCCACATCTAAAATGTACTAGTTCACCAAATACATTTTGCCGCACCATATTTAGAACTGCCATTATATCTCGTCTATAATTTACATTTTCTAAAATCATTACATGCGAACCGGTCTCTTCGTGGGTATTAACAAGATCCCAACATTCTTCCATTGTATTTGCCGCCGAAACTTCCACAGCTGTATATTTTCCGGCCTTCATAGCATCCTTAGCCATGCGAGTATGCCATAACCATGGGGTTGCAATAATAATAGCATCGATTTCAGAAATCTGTAACAAATTTCTATAATCGAGGTCATCTTTTCCAAAAACTTGAGGTTTCTTCTGACCGGCTTTGCCTATCATTTCTAAGGCGATTGTATTTCGTCTATCATCTATATCACAAATAGCTAAAACGTTTACATCATTACGCAACAAGACATTATTAAGATGATTGGTCCCTCTAAGTCCGACACCAATAAGTCCAACATTCAACTTTTCTTTTGATGAATTAAAATTTGTGCCAAATGTCAAATTAGGTGCTAATGCTATTCCGGCGCTTACAATCGCGGTTTTTTTTACAAAGTCTCTTCTCGTGCCCATAGGGTTTATGTGTTATAGTTAAGTATATTCGGATTAAATTTACATAATAATATTTTTTCAAGCGTTAGTTCTAGATAACATTACCTACTATTATTTTATGATGACATTTTTCAAAAAAAATTGGAGTAATATTTTATTCGCTATCGTTGTTGTTTTGCTTCTAATTCCACAAACTTCTATGCCAATAAAAGTATTTGTGAGTAGACTTTTTGTGTTTAGTCCTTCGGAATTAAATGAAACAGAGAGTGTTGTATTACAAGAGTATAATTGGAATTTATCAGATCAAAGTGGGCGTAAAGTTAATTTTTCTCATTCCAAAGGGAAGGTAACTCTCGTAAATTTCTGGGCTACTTGGTGTCCACCATGTGTTGCGGAAATGCCATCCTTGCAAAAGTTGTATGATACCTATGGAAGTAAAGTAGATTTTTATTTTGTTTCTTCGGAAACACCCGAGAAAATTCAAAAATTCCTTCAAAAGAGAGGCTATACGTTTCCATTTTACATTGAATCCCATATGCCTCCTAAAGAATTACAAACGCGAAGCTTACCTACAACTTATTTGATATCGAAGGAGGGAAGAATTATAATCCATGAAACTGGTGCTGCCAATTGGAACAGTGAGAAAGTGTACATTATTGTGGACGCTCTTTTAAAACAATAGTATTATTTAATTAGATTCTTTTCAAAGCAAAGACTATTTTCAATATTTTCATATTGCCCATAATTTGCTGTTAATTGATACCCATTCCTTTCGTACAGTTTAATTGCTTCTTTCTGTTTTTTCCCCGTTTCCAAGATGCACCTCTTAAAATTCAGTTCGGAAGCCCAACTTTCAAGTTCGGTTAAAACTGTAGTAGCCAATCCTTTGTTTCTTTCTTCAGGAAGGGTATACATTCTTTTTACCTCAGCGGAATCTGTTTTATATTCCTTAATTGCTCCACAAGCTATAGGTTTTTCATTCTTGTAAAGGACTATGACGTATTTTATTTGAGATATTTTATTGAATTGGTCGTAAAACGCATGCTCATCGCCATCTCTCTCAGCCAAATCTAAATCGAGGGATTTCACAAGACTTTTAAAATCTTGATTTTCAGCGTTGGTTCTAACTAATTTGATCATGGTTTAAGTTCAATATTGAGCAATTAACATGGGTTTTTATACCACTATATTTTCAATTTTTTTCTTTTTCTCGAGATAGTCCATTATTATTAGTGTTGAAAGAAGCATTCCAAAGGCGTAAATTATATCCTCTACAGGAATTGTAAATAACCGAACATTAATATTTTCAGTATTATTATACCAAACAATAGGATTGTCTAATCCACTCCCAGTTAGGATCCCATTGATAATAAAAAAGGGGATTAAAATAACTAGGAATGTAAAATAAAAAGAATCCAGGAGATTACGTTTAAAGTTAAACGCTATTGCCAGAGTTAGTATAGCAAAGCTGAAACTTACAGCCGTATACCAACGATCATAAAAATAAAGTAATACAGCAATAAGAACACATTGTAAAATAACGTAGAATAAATGGGATGCTTTTTTTGAAATTGAAACTTTTGGAAAAAAATGAAGCAACGAATAATGAGTAAACATGCATGCGTATGGAATACAAATAAAGAAGAGCCATTCTTCAATAGGAAGTTTAAATAAATAGAGTCCGGAGATATAGGATTCATTGAATCCCCAAAAACCTTTACTTGTAAAAATTATATCCCATGGGATAAAGAATCCCATCACAATTGCATTGGCAATAAAAAAGGATTTCCATTTTTTATAAAATTGTAGTTTAGGATGGAAGCTAAAAAGAAAAGGAATAAGAAATGAACCAATATCTAAACAAAGGTATAAATACTTCATTTTTTATTTTTAAAGTATTTTAAAGGAGGCACCAACATTCCAAAACATTCACCTTCTTCTTTCCCCAAATGTTTATGATGCATTTTATGTGCTCGGCGAATCCCTTTCGCATACCAATTATTTGCATTTCTGAAGAATTTAAATCGTTGATGAATAAAAATATCATGTACCGAAAAATAAGCAACTCCATACGAAAATATGCCTAAGCCTATTGGTAAACCAGCCCAGAAATTAAAATAGCTCCATGCAATAAAGCAACTTATACTCACGGCAGCATAAAAGATAAAAAAAAAGTCATTCCGTTCCCACCAACTTCCGTGTTCTTTGTGGTGATGATCTTTATGCAGGTGCCAAAGAAATCCATGCATGACGTACTTATGCGTGAACCAGGCCATAAACTCCATAATGCTAAAAGTGGATAAAAAAATCAATATCCAAAAAAATATTTCCATCCGTATTATTTTATAAAATCACAACACTTTCGCTATTTTACAAGTTTCAAGTGATACTTAACATAACTTCTGGTTAATAAACCAAATTTCTCATAATTAGGGACTCTAATTCTGGAGTTTTTAATGGATGCCGCAGGAATTCGATCTAACTTTTTAAGAAGTCGTTTATAATATCTATAGGCTATAAAGACACCAAATCTTGCCTCCTTGGGAAGCATTAATATTCCTTCGTAACCTTTTCTAAAATCTTCCTCAATTTCTGAAATAATATGTGTTTTTGACGTCTCGTCTAAGGAATCTAAATTCGTATTTGGAAAATAAGTTCTATTAAGTCCTTCATAATCTTGTTTTAAATCACGCAAAAAATTAACTTTTTGAAATGCCGATCCCAAATGCATTGCAGCATCTTTCAGCAGCTCATATTTTTCGGAATCCCCTTTTACAAAAACTTTTAAACACATAAGTCCAACTACATCTGCAGATCCATAAATATAATTTTTGAATTCTTCCTCATTGCTATACTTAAATTTAGAAAGATCCAATCGCATACTCTGCATAAAAGAAGCTATTAAATGTCTTTCAATATCATAGGCATGAACTGTTTGCTGAAAGGAATTCAAAATAGGATTTAAACTAATTTTTTCTGAAAGTGCTAAATACAAGTCTTCTTCAAATTTATTAAATAATTTTTCCCGATCAAAGGAAAGAAATGAATCTACAATTTCGTCTGCAAACCGGACAAAACCGTATACATTATAAATATCTTGACGAATGGAAGGTGCTAACATTTTTGTTGCAAGAGAAAAAGATGTACTATAAATTTTTGTGGTCTCTCTGCTGCACTTACGGGACAATTGATCAAAAGTAATTTTCATAGCAATTATTTTCTTTTTTGAATTAAGCTTGCCACTAATTTTCCTGAGATTAGTGCTGGAGGGACACCTGGCCCCGGAACGGTTAACTGGCCTGTAAAATATAAATTATCAACCTTTTTACTTTGCAACTTAGGCCTAAGAAAGGCAGTTTGCATCAACGTATTTGCCAATCCATAAGCATTGCCTTTGTATGAATTATACTCAGTAACAAAGTCGTTTATGCAAAAAGAGCGTTTAAATATAATACTATTTCTTACTTTTTGGTTAGTTACGATCTCAAATCGATCCATTACTTTTTCAAAATATTCTTCTCTAATCTCCGGAATGTCTTTGAGTCCAGGGGCTAATGGAATTAAGAAAATTGCTGCTTCACCATCTTTAGGTGCGGTATTTATATCTGTTTGGGATGGAAAACTTACATAAAATAAAGGGTTGGTTGGCCATTGAGGAGTATCATATATTTCTTTCGAATGCTGTTCAAAATCAACATCAAAAAATAAAGTATGATGGCTAATATTTTTTATTTTTTTACTGAATCCAACGTAAAAGAGTAGCGCTGAAGGTGCAAATGTTTTTTTCTCCCAATACCTTTCTGTGTATTGTCTGAATTTTGGTTCTAATAAACTCTCTGTATGATGGTAATCAGCACCGCTTAGAAGAATATCAACATCTATACGTATATCATTTATTAATACAGCAGAAACTTTATTGTTGTCAACAATAATATGCTGAACATTTTGATTTGTTTTAATTTCAACGCCTAGTTCTATAGCTAAGGACTTCATAGCTTCGATAACACTATACATTCCATTTTTTGGATGGAAAGTTCCTAAGCCAAAATCGGCATAATTCATAAAGCTATAAAAAGCTGGAGTATCTGAAGGCTTGGCGCCTAAAAATAATACAGGAAATTCTAAAATAGAAATAAGCTTCGGATTGGTAAACTCTTTACGAACTTCTTTGCTAATGGTACTGAAAAACTGGTTTATTTTTTTTAGCGTGGCAGGAGTAACCAATTCAATGGGCGAAACTCCAGGGCGATAAACCAAATCTTTTATGGCGATATTGTAATTATCCTGAGCCTGAGCGATAAATTTTTTAAGTTTAACAGAAGAACCTTTTTCCTCTTTTTCAAAGCTTTCACAAATCTTATCGAGAGTGTCTTCAATAGTGATATAGTCATTTTGTCCAAAATAGACTCTGTAGGCAGGATTAAGCTTTATTAATTCATAATAGTCGGATGGCTTTTTATTGAAATCAGCAAAAAACCGCTCGAAAACATCGGGCATCCAATACCATGTAGGTCCAATATCGAAAGTGAATCCATCTTCTTTAATTTGTCGTGCACGCCCACCAATGGTCGTGTTTTTTTCGTAAACGGTAACTTGATTTCCTGCTTTCGCAAGGTAGGATGCGGCAGCTAATGAGGAGAATCCAGAACCTATAATGGCTATTTTTTTCATAATTTTGTTTAACAAAATTAAACTTTATTTAAACAAAAAAAAGAATAAGCATAAAATTTATAAATTCTTTAAGCTTTCAAGTCGGCTAATCAAGTCCGGAAGTTCATTGATAAGATGAATATTTAAAGGAATTTTAGTTCTGTCCAGTAGCTGTGCCTTATTCCCTAAAAGCCAAAGATCACAAGGTTTTTTAGAATAAACTAGTTCCTGATAATTCGAAATATAATCATAGATATTTTTCCCTTCAGGATGCATAGTTATGTAAGAAATAAAAATTATTTTGTCGTTTACACTAAGTAAATTAATAAGATTGTCTAAAGGGATATTCGTGCCTAAGTAGATAGTTTTGTGACCTGAGGCAAGAACCTCATAATTGGTATATAATAATCCAATTTCATGTATTTCTTTATAAGGTAAAAAAAGCACAATAAGGGTATCGCTGGTTTTATTGAAATTAGAAATCTTCCTTTCTATGCTGACAATAATTTTACGTTTAATTAATTCCGAAATGAAACTTTCATGGCAAGGATTAATAGTTCCAGTTTGCCACAAGGTTCCAATATCATTTAGAAGTGGGAGGAAGACTTCCATAAAAATCTCTCTCAACGACTTTTTTTGAATTAGTTTTTCAAATGTTTTCGAAAAGAGTTGCTCATCGAATTCAAACATTGAAGTTTTAAACGCGTTAATTGCAGAGTTTCCGTATCCAGAAATGCTTAATTCTTCTACTAAATGCTGAATTTCAGGTTCTTTGAGCTGTACAATTTTAGAAATTTTATAGCCTTTTGAAGATAAAGTACATATATTAAGTAATTTAACTAAATCATGTAAATTATAGGTGCGAATATTTGTTTCAGTTCTATTTGGTTCAAAGAGATTATATCTTTTTTCCCAAATTCGAATAGTATGCGCTTTAACACTACTTAGATTTTCAAGATCTTTTATACTGAATTGTGTTTTGACATTCATGCCGAGCCAATAATTATTGAAGTGTTAATTTACTACAAAGTAATGAAAGAGAAAAAGAGTTTTNAATAAACAGAAGTAGTATTTTGGGATTCTATTTTAAATAAATTCTAAAATTAACATAGTACCCGGAATGGGACTTGAACCCACACATCCTAAAGNATACATGGCCCTCAACCATGCCTGTCTACCAATTCCAGCACCCGGGTAGAATACTTAGCTACTATCTTATTACTTAAAATACTGTAGTACTTGAGTAAAAAAAAAGTTAAACCGTTAAGTTTAACTTTTGTGACCTGGCCGGGGCTCGAACCCGGGACCACCTCCTTAAAAGGGAGGTGCTCTACCAACTGAGCTACCAGATCTTTCTTGAATGCGGGTGCAAATATACTATCATTAAATTAATTTTTAAAGCTATTTTAAATTAAATTTGACTAATATTATGAAACCCTCTAACAATGAGGGGATATGCTGTTTTTATTTATAAAAAACGCTCAAAATAATGTTTTAAAATTAGTAAAATTGGCTATTATCACTGTTTTATTTGAGCTGTACATTAAACGTATTAGTAATGGAAAATTATAAACAAGAATAGATGAATTTAGTTTTAATAGGATACATGGGGAGTGGAAAATCTACAGTAGGAAAGCAATTAGCCATTCGTTTAGGGTATAAATATCTAGATCTTGACGACCAAATTGAATTGGAAGAAACTAAATCAATTTCAACCATATTTTTAGAAAAAGGGGAAATTTATTTCAGAAAAAAGGAAAATCAGATGGTTAAGCATTTGATTAATACTTCTAATAATTTTGTGCTATCAACTGGAGGAGGAACTGTTTGTTATGGCGATACCATCAATTTTCTAATTTCAAGTGAAGAGGTCGTCACTATTTATTTAAAGACCTCAGTAAAAAATTTAACTAATAGATTGTATAATGAAAAGGAGAAACGTCCGCTTATTTCTCATATATCGGATAAAAATGATTTAAATGATTTTATTCGAAAGCATCTTTTTGAACGTTCATTCTACTATAATCAAGCGAAACTTCAGATCAATATCGATAATTTAACGGTAGAAGATATTGTTGAAAAAATAGTTATAGGCTTATTCTAAGATTGCTCTATCATGATTAGTTTGAAAAATTATTTTCACATTTTCATTCAAGGATGTTGACAAAGAAATTCCCTTGAAATCGGCTTTAATAGGATATTTTTTATGATTTCTGTCAACTAGAACAGCAGTTTTAAATTGTTTTAGTGGCACATTTAAAAAGTGCTTAACGCCATAAATGAGTGTTGTTCCAGAATGTAAAACATCGTCCACTAGCAAGAGTGATTTATTTTTATATTCCTCTGGAGTTAATGAAGTTTGAATTGGATTGGTAGGTGTCTTTTTGTCAATAATTACCTCACAAAGTTGAACCTTTATTGGAGAAATATTTTCGACAATAGCTTGTAATTTCTGAGCTAATAAATAACCATTCTCTTTGATGCCTGCTATGATAATAACCTCCTCATTAACATTTGTCATATATCTGGTAGGCAATTCGCTTAATTTTGTGAGCGATTTGTCTTTCATCAAGAATTATAGTAGCCGATTGTATCATTGCAAGTAGTTTTTTCAAATATAGTAAATGCGGATAGTATTATTCAACTTCGGGATCTTTAAAATCCTCTATGTCCCTACGATCTTTTTTGGTTGGTCTGCCTATACCCTTTTTACGATAATAATCCTTCGAATATTTTAAAAGCTCATTTTTTTCGAACTCTTCTTTAGGTGTTGTGTCTTTACGATATAGATCAACCAGCTTTGCACCAATCCTATTGTCTGGAAGATTCAAAATGATTAATGAATAATTGATTTGATCTTTTCTAAGGGTAATTGAATCATTGGGATAAACTTCTCGAGATGGTTTTATTATATTATCATTTACTCTTATAGATCCTTTTTTACAAGCTTGGGTAGCAATACTACGTGTTTTAAAATAGCGAATACACCATAAATATTTGTCAATCCTCATATAAAAACTCTAAAATCCTTGTTAATCTATTCCACAAAAATAAGAGAAAATTGTATCTTGCGCCCTCAAAAAACTACGAATGACGAAAGCACATTATAATGGAGTTATATTTCTATTAGTTTTTCTTACTTTTTTTTCATGTAAAAAAGATGATGGGATTGATGTGATCCCTCCTAGGGATCGTGGTGAAGAATCAATTCCTTCTACTGCTGAAATAGAAACTTATTTAACCACCCACTTTTATAATTACGAAGAGTTCGAGAATCCACCTGCAGGTTTCAATTTCAAAGTGAAATTTGATACTATTGCTGGAGATAATGCGTCGAAAACTCCTTTAATGGAGCAAATTTCATTTAAGAATGTAAAGGATAGAGTGGATAATACTGTAACTTATAAATTGTATTATTTAAAGGTGATTCAGGGAGAAGGGAAGTCGCCGAGTTTTCCAGATATAGCTTCTATTGCTTATGCAGGAATCTATCTCAATAATGAAAGTGGCTATAATCGATCGGATGATTTTGACAGTTCTGTTTTTCCTATTAGATTCGATTTAACGCAAATTGTTCCAGGTCTTTCAGAAGCAATAGTTGAATTTAATGCCTCAACGGGTTATGTTTTAAATGGTGATGGTACCACGACCTATCAAAATTATGGCATTGGTGCAGCATTCATGCAATCAGGACTTGCATATTATTCAACTCCTCCTCCTGGAATTCCAGTTTACTCTCAGTTGATTTTCACTTTTGAATTAGTTGAAACTGAACTAGGTGATCAAGATTTTGATACGGTACCTTCAATATATGAAGATATCAATGGAGATGGTAGCGTATTAGATGATGATACCGATTCGGATGGGATTCCGAATTTTGGTGATGTTGACGACGATGGGGATGGGCGATTAACTAAAAACGAGGTTGTTAAAAATGAATATATAGTAAACCCTGGTGATGATGAACCTATTCTAGCTTCTAACGAGGTAGAAACGAAAAGAGAGATCGATTCGGTAACTCTTATTACTACCATTACCACTATTACTTTTACAGACACCGATGGTGATGGTATTCCAGATTATTTGGACATAGATAATTAATTGTAGATTCTTAATAATAAATAAAGCCTCGCGGAGCGAGGCTTTATTTATTAGGTTAAAAATTGCCGTTTGGCAACTGTGGGCAAAAAAAGACTATTTTCGATTTATTACTTTTAATGCCGCTTTTACAATGGCATCGGCATCTAAACCATATTTCTTCATAAGTTGTTCAGGTGTTCCAGATTCCCCAAAGGTGTCTTTGGTAGCGACAAATTCTTGTGGAGTTGGAATATTTTCAGCTAAAATGCGGGAAACACTTTCTCCAAGTCCTCCTAAAAAGTTATGCTCTTCAGCTGTTACAATACATCTTGTTTTTTTAACACTATTAATAATTGCATTAGCATCTAATGGCTTAATCGTATGGATATTTATTACTTCTGCATTTATTCCCTGATTGTAAAGTGTTTCGGCTGCTTCTAACGCTTCCCATACTAAATGACCTGTTGCGACTAAAGTAACATCATTTCCTTCTTGTAGATGAAGTGCTTTTCCTATTTCGAATATCTGATCAGGCTTTGTAAAGTTTGCAACTTTTGGCCTTCCGAAACGCAAATAAACGGGTCCATCATGGTCTGCAATTGCAATAGTGGCCGCTTTTGTTTGATTGTAGTCGCACGTATTAATAACTGTCATACCTGGGAGCATTTTCATTAAGCCAAGATCTTCAAGAATTTGATGTGTTGCACCATCTTCACCTAATGTAATTCCAGCATGAGAGGCACATATTTTCACATTTTTTCCACTATAGGCCACACTTTGTCGAATTTGATCATACACTCTTCCAGTTGAAAAGTTCGCAAAAGTTCCAGTAAATGGAATTTTTCCTCCAATGGTCATACCTGCAGCCATTCCTATCATATTGGCTTCAGCTATTCCAGCTTGAAAAAATCGTTCAGGATGGTTCGCTTTAAAATCATCCATTTTTAACGAACCAATCAAATCAGCACAAAGTGCCACTACATCTGGATTTTTTTTTCCTAATTCAGTAAGTCCATCACCAAATCCTGATCGAGTGTCTTTGCTTCCTGTATTTGTGTATTTTTTCATTTAGGTAGTTTTAATATTAGTAATCTCCAAGAGTTACTGGGTTTTGTAAAAGAGCTATTTCTAATTGTTCGTCATTCGGGGCTTTTCCGTGCCACGCATGTGTATGCATCATAAAATCTACACCATTACCCATTACAGTATGCAATAATACACATATAGGTTTTCCATTTCCGGTTTTAGATTTAGCTTCTTTCATTCCAAAAATTATCGCCTCAATATCATTTCCTTTTTTTATATCCAAAACATCCCAGCCAAAAGCTTCAAACTTCTTTCGAATATTCCCCATAGGTAAAACATCATCCGTAGCCCCATCAATTTGCTGCCCATTTAAATCTATTGTTACAATGAGATTATCTATTTTATTTCCAGCAGCATACATAATAGCTTCCCAGTTTTGCCCTTCTTGTAATTCTCCATCTCCACAAAGTACATAGACTAAATGTTTGTCACTATTCAATTTTTTAACTTGAGCTGCGCCAATTCCTACCGATATTCCTTGACCCAGCGAGCCAGATGCAATACGAACTCCGGGCAAACCTTCATGAGTAGTTGGGTGCCCTTGCAATCTTGTATTAAGAAGGCGAAAAGTGTTTAGCTCTTCTATTGGAAAATATCCGGAACGAGCCAAAACACTATAGAAAACAGGAGAAATATGACCGTTAGAAAGGAAAAATATATCTTCGTTTTTTCCATCCATAGAGAAACCTTTTTTTCGATCCATAAGAACTTGAAAAAGAGCGACAAAAAATTCTGTACATCCTAAAGATCCACCTGGATGACCAGAATTTACTTTATGAACTTGTCTTAGAATATCTCTTCGTACTTGAGTGACTAATGCTTCTAATTGCTGTAAATTTAACATTTGTGTATTTAATTTTTCAGTTCCAAAAGTAACGTATTCAAAGAGCGTTACAAAATTGCTTAAAGATCAGTTATTAACGATTTCGTTATAATAGTTAACATCTTTTTTGAAGACTATGTTGCACTTAGGAATTATGGTCCCGTTTTAATTTAAAGCGAAAACACTTTTCATATTTTAATCTTTAAATCTTGTAATTGATACTATCTTTGCGATCTTAGAAAAATTGTAGATGGATTTCAAATTAGAAGCTAAAGATTTCAATTCCAGCGCGCGAGCAGGAACAATAACTCTCGATCATGGAATAATTGAAACTCCTATTTTTATGCCGGTTGGTACCGTAGGTACCGTTAAGGGAGTTCATCAGAAGGAACTTAAAGAAGAAATTAATCCGGATATTATTTTAGGAAACACATATCATTTATATCTACGGCCCCAAACGTCTGTACTTGAAAAGGCCGGTGGGTTGCATAAATTCATGAATTGGGATCGAAATATACTAACTGATAGTGGGGGTTATCAAGTGTACTCTCTATCGGCAAATCGCAAAATAAAAGAGGAAGGGGTAAAGTTTAAATCACATATCGACGGTAGTTACCACGTTTTTACTCCCGAAAATGTAATGGAAATTCAGAGAGCAATTGGTGCTGATATCATAATGGCCTTCGATGAATGTACTCCTTATCCTTGCGATTATAATTATGCCAAAAGATCCATGCATATGACGCATCGATGGTTGGATCGTTGCATTTCTCATTTAGAAAAAACACCGCTCAAGTATGCTTATCATCAATCGTTTTTTCCAATTGTCCAAGGAAGTACATATAAGGATTTAAGGAAACAATCGGCAGAATATATTGCGTCTGTTGGAGCTGAAGGTAATGCCATTGGAGGGCTCTCAGTTGGGGAACCCGCTGAAGAAATGTATGAGATGACTGAAATCGTTACTGCAATACTTCCTGCAGATAAACCGCGTTATTTGATGGGAGTTGGTACGCCAATAAACATACTTGAGAACATAGCTTTGGGAATAGATATGTTCGATTGTGTAATGCCTACCCGCAATGGTCGAAATGGAATGTTGTTTACTTCAAATGGGACCATTAATATAAAGAATAAGAAGTGGGAAACCGATTTTTCGGCTATTGATGAGATGAATATCACCTGGGTTGATACTGCATATAGTAAAGCATATTTACGCCATTTATTTACGGTTAATGAGATGCTTGGGCGACAAATTGCGACGATTCATAACCTCGGATTTTATTTATGGTTGGTTCGTGAGGCGAGAAAACATATCTTAGCCGGAGACTTTACCACCTGGAAAAATTTAATGGTACAACAAATGGATAGAAGATTATAAAATATGCTCAGTATTCTTGATAAATACATAATTGGTAAATATTTAGGGACATTTTCTCTATTGTTACTTCTTTTCGTACCTATAGGGATTACTGTCCATCTGGCTGAGAAAATTGATAAAATATTAGAAAGTGAAGTCCCATTTATTGAGGTTGTTAAATACTTTTTAGATTTTACAATTTATTTCGCGAACTTATTATTTCCGTTGTTTTTATTTCTATCCGTTATTTGGTTTACATCGAAACTTGCTAATAATACTGAAGTAATTGCTTTTTTGAGTAGTGGAGTTTCTTATTCTCGCTTTTTACGACCCTATATCATTGGTGCTACATTGGTGTGTGGAGCTGCATTTGTATTAGGTATGTATCTTGCTCCAAAGGCTAGTAAAGGATTTAATGAGTTTACTTATAAATACCTTAAAAAAGGGACGAAAGATAGAGATCAAACCAATGTCTATCGACAAATTAACGATAATGATTATATTTATGTGAGTTATTTTAATATTGCGGAAAAATCTGGAAGTAATTTTACTTTAGAGCATTTTGAGGGGAATAAAATGATCTATAAGATTTCGGCAAAAAGGATTAAATATAACCAAGAAGATAGTACCTATTCTCTTCATAATTATACAAAAAGAATTATTGGTGAAAATGATGATCGTTTACAAAACATGGTAAAACTGGATACTGTTTTTAGCTTTGAACTTGAAGATTTAACACCTGTGGAATATATAGCTGAAACGCTGAATCTTCCCGAATTGAATAAATTTATAGAACGAGAAAAGGCCCGTGGATCATCTTATATAAATAGATATGAGGTTGTTCGTTACAAACGATGGAGCTTACCAGTTTCTGCTTATATTCTCACTATTATTGCAGTTGCCGTTTCTTCGGTTAAAAGAAGAGGTGGGATGGGTGTTAATCTTGCCATCGGGATTGCTATAGGAATGGTCTTTATCTTTTTTGATAAAATTTTTGGAACTATGGCCCAGCAAAGCGATTTTTCACCGTTTGTTGCTACCTGGTTTCCTAACATTATTTTTGGAATTCTCGCAATATATCTTTTAAGAAATGCGAAACGATAAGTTATCAAATTATCTACATCTTCAGTTTATTGTTTTCATTTGGGGATTTACTGCAGTATTGGGAGCACTAATTTCGATTGAAGCAATACCATTAGTTTGGTACAGAATGTTGTTAGCCTCCGGATTTATATTCTTGTTTTTGAAATTTCGGAAAGATAGTTTGAGAATTACAAAGAATGAATTAATTGGATTTTTCATTTCTGGACTAATAATAGCGATACATTGGTTAGCCTTTTTCGGGGCAATTAAAATTTCTAATGTTTCTGTCACCCTAGCCGTAATGTCTACTGGAGCACTTTTCGCTTCTTTTTTAGAGCCTTTACTTCATAAACGTAAGATTATTTGGTATGAAGTGTTTTTTGGTTTATTGGTGGTGGTTGGTTTATATATAATTTTTAGTGTAGAAACAGAATACAAGTGGGGAATACTTTTAGCCTTGTGTTCGGCCTTCTTTGGAGCATTGTTTTCAGTTATAAATGGAAAATATGCCTTGAAACATAAGGCATCAATTATATCATTTTATGAAATGGTCTTTGGAACTTTGTGTATTAGTGTGTATTTAGCTTTTACCGAGAGCTTTAATATTACTTATTTTCAATTATCAATTAATGATTGGATATTTTTATTCATTTTGTCCTCAATTTGTACCGCTTATGCATTTATTGCTTCTATTCATGTAATGAAGTGGATTAGCCCATATACAGTTATGTTAACGGTTAATTTGGAACCGGTGTACGGAATTATTTTAGCTGTATTAATTTTGGGGAAATCTGAAAATATGAGTCCAAGATTTTATTATGGAGCGGCAATTATATTAGTTACTGTTATCTTTAATGGAATCATTAAGATCTCTCATGAAAGAAAAAAAAGACGATTACCAATTAGGTGAAAACAATATTTTATCTTTGTAGACTTATCCAAATAAAATTCTTCTAGAAGTTAATATGGAATATCTTGATTTTGAATTACCAATAAAGGAGTTGCAAGAGCAATTCGAAAAAGCTTGCCAAATTGGAGAGGATAGCGATGTTGATGTTACTGATACCTGTCGGCAATTAGAAAAAAAACTTATTGAAACCAAAAAGACAATTTATAAAAATTTAAGTCCGTGGCAACGAGTTCAATTATCTCGACATCCGGACCGCCCGTATACCATGGATTATATTAATGCAATATGTGGGGATTCATTTCTAGAATTGCATGGAGATCGTAATTTCAAAGATGATAAAGCAATGGTTGGAGGTCTCGGGAAGATTGGCGATCAAAGTTATATGTTTATTGGACAGCAGAAAGGATATAATACCAAGACTCGACAATTTAGAAATTTTGGAATGGCCAATCCAGAAGGATATAGAAAGGCCTTGAGATTAATGAAGTCTGCCGAAAAGTTTGGTGTACCAGTAGTCACATTAATAGATACACCAGGAGCATATCCTGGCATAGAGGCGGAAGAACGAGGACAAGGAGAAGCAATTGCTAGGAATATTATAGAAATGACTCGATTGAAGGTTCCCATTATTGTGGTAATTATTGGAGAAGGGGCAAGTGGTGGTGCCTTAGGAATAGGGGTAGGAGATACTGTGTTAATGCTTGAAAATACTTGGTATTCTGTCATTTCACCAGAAAGTTGTTCCTCTATTCTTTGGAGAAGTTGGGAGTATAAGGAGCAAGCGGCTGAAGCATTGAAACTTACTGCAAATGATATGAAAAAGCAGAAACTTATTGATGTAATTGTTAAGGAACCTCTAGGAGGAGCACATAGTGATAGAAAAAAAACTTTTAGTACCGTAGCAAGTTCAATTGAAAAGGCTTATTTGGAGTTGAAAGATTTATCACCAAAAGATTTAGTAGAAAAACGAATGCATAAATATTCTCAGATGGGTGTGTACAAATCTTAATTGTAACAATACCAACACGTTTAAAAATCCAAAGTTTTTGCTTTGGATTTTTTTGTACCTTATTAACAATATTTTAAAGTTTTCAACAGTTAAATTGTTAATGACTAGTGAACATAGAAAAATAAAATAATCTCATTGCTGTTAACATTTTCTTTACATTCGCTCAATGGAAAAAGTTCAACCTCAAATTTCATATCCTACTCGATCGGGCCAACTAATTTCTTTAGAAAAAGGAAAGATACCTCCTCAAGCTATTGATTTGGAGGAAGTTGTGTTAGGCGCGATGATGATTGATAAAAAAGGTGTCGATGAGGTAATTGATATTTTGAATTCGGAAGTCTTTTACAAGGAGGCGCACCAGCATATTTTTGAAGCCATACATATCTTATTCGAAAACAGTGAGCCAGTCGACTTATTAACTGTTTCTAGCCAATTAAAAAAGAATAAAAAATTAGATCTTGCGGGGGGTGAATTTTATTTGATTCAATTAACTCAAAAAGTCTCTTCTTCTGCCCATATTGAGTTTCATGCACGAATAATTTTACAGAAATATATTCAACGTAGTTTGATTAAAATATCGAATGAAATTATTGAAGATTCCTATGACGAAACTACAGACGTCTTTGATCTTCTTGATACTGCCGAATCTAAATTATATGAAATTACTCAGGGAAATATAAAACGATCTTCTGAAACAGCTCAGCATCTTGTAATTCAGGCAAAAAAACGAATTGAGGAAATTGCCAATAAAGAAGGTCTCTCCGGTATTCCATCGGGTTTTACAAAACTTGACAAGTTAACTTCGGGGTGGCAGCCAAGTGATTTAATTATTATTGCAGCGAGACCCGGTATGGGTAAAACAGCCTTAACCCTTTCAATGGCTCGAAATATTGCTGTAGAACATAATATTCCGGTTGCATTCTTCTCTTTGGAAATGGCATCGGTGCAATTAATAACTCGTCTAATTTCTTCGGAAACTGGTTTAAGTTCTGAAAAATTGAGAACAGGAAATCTCGAAAAACATGAATGGGAACAGCTAAATGTAAAGGTCAAAGGATTGGAAAAGGCACCTTTATTTATTGATGATACTCCTTCACTTTCTATATTCGATTTGCGAGCTAAAGCAAGAAGATTAGCTTCTCAACATGGTATTAAATTGATAATGATTGATTATTTGCAATTAATGACAGCAGGAGGAAGTATGAAAGGTGGAAATCGAGAACAAGAAATTTCCACAATTTCAAGAAATCTAAAAGCACTAGCTAAGGAGCTAAATATACCCGTGATTGCGTTGTCTCAATTATCTCGTGCCGTTGAAACGAGAGGCGGTAGCAAAAGACCATTGCTTTCCGATCTGCGTGAATCTGGTGCAATTGAGCAGGATGCAGATATTGTTTCATTTATCTTTCGGCCAGAATATTATAAAATTGACGAATGGGATGACGAAGAGCGCAGCCCTACTGCAGGTCAGGCCGAGTTTATTGTTGCTAAGCATCGTAACGGTGGCTTAGATGAAATTAGATTGAAATTTATTGGTCATTTAGGAAAATTTGAAAATTTAGATACATTTGAATATCCGGCCGAGTTCCATTCACGAATGAATGCCGCCGCAAATGATGACACTTTTAGAACGGAAAATCTACCAACTCCAGGCCAGGCTTTCGGAAGTTCAATGAATGATGATTTATCACCAGAAGGCGATAATGAGGTCCCATTTTAATTCTCATTTTATAGAGCGTGGTCTATTTCTTGTCATTATCAAAAATAAAGTTGACACTTTTATTTTAAGATGTTCTTTACATAACTCTTCAAAATTTGTGGTTATATTAGCCTAATGATGAAAATCCTTTTATTTTCTTTTCTTTTGCTTTTTTCATTTAATGTTTTAGCTTCCTATATTCTTATTCCAATGGATGCAGAAGGTCAGAAAGAGCATTTAAAGGCTTACGGTCTTACCTATTGGACACTTGAGAAACAGTTGAAAGTAAAGTGGTTGTTGAACTATCGTGGAGGGTCTTTTTTATTGCCAGATTCTGAAGAGATTCGAAAAGAATGCCAAATTAGGGGTGTTTCCTTCGAAATCCTTTCTGATGCAAAGACCGATCAGATACTTACGGATATCAGCAGTCCTTCTCAAAACATGGAGGCTGTTGTACTCGAGAAAGCACCGCGTATAGCGGTTTATTCACCTAAAGGAAATCTACCCTGGGATGATGCTGTCACCATGGTTTTAACTTATGCTGAAATTCCTTATACCGTGATTTATGATGAAGAGGTCCTAAGTGATCAATTATTATTGTATGATTGGTTGCATTTACATCATGAAGATTTTACTGGACAATATGGAAAATTCTATAGAGCATATCGTTCGGCACCTTGGTATATTGAAGAGAAGAAAACTGCCGAAGATTTGTCTTTAAAACTAGGGTATAATAAGGTTTCAGAAGCAAAAAGAGATGTTGCTCTCAAAATTCGCGATTATGTTATTGGAGGTGGTTTTATGTTTGCTATGTGCAGTGCAACCGATAGTTTTGATATCGCGCTTTCTGCTGAAGGAGTTGATATTTGTGAACCAATGTTTGATGGAGACCCCAGTGAGGCAGGATACCAAAGTAAAATAGATTATAGTAAGACTTTCGCTTTTAAGGATTATATTTTAGAGCGAAGCCCTATGGTTTATGAATTTTCGTCAATTGATATGACTACGAAGCGAAGAATTTCTAAAGAAGTAGATTACTTTACATTAATGGATTTTTCGGCTAAATGGGATCCGATTCCCTGTATGTTGACTCAGAACCATACGGCATTAGTAAAGGGATTTATGGGTCAAACAACCGCATTCGATGCTAGTCAGATTAAATCGAATGTACTAATATTAGGTGAAAATAAATCGAATGGTGAGGCCAGATATATACATGGAATAAAAGGTAAAGGATTCTTTACTTTTTATAGTGGCCATGATCCAGAGGATTATCAACATAGAGTAGGGGACGCCAAAACAGAATTATCATTGCATCCTAACTCACCAGGATATAGACTGATTTTGAATAATGTTTTATTTCCAGCCGCAAAGAAAAAGAAACAAAAAACTTAGTTCTATTCGGGAAGAGAATCAAAATAGTCTTTTGGGGGTAGTACAGTAATTTCTACTCTTCGGTTAAGTTGTTTATTAGCCTCCGTATCATTAGAAACACGAGGCTTACTCTCTCCTAAATATTTTATTTCATAATCGTATAAAGAACCTTCACCAAATCTGGATTTTAAGTTTTCAACAACCGACAAACATCTTTTTTCTGAAAGATTTAAATTATCTTCTTCTGTTCCATCACTATCGGTATGGCCTTCAACCAAAATGGTTGCCTTATTTATTTGATCAATAGTTGTTGCCAATTCCTCTAGAGATTCTTGAGCAGATTCTTTTAACTCAAATTCAGCAACATCAAAAAGCACATCCGCATTAATCGTCAATTTAATAACACTATTAATGGCGCCAATTGCGTCAATATCTGCTCCCGAGCTTTTACTTTTACATAGTTTTTTTAGATCGGTAATGCGTACAAAATAAAAAACAGTATCCGTATCGATGTTTGAATCAGACAGCTCTATTGTAGATTTTCCCCCTGAAATTTGACCAACATAAAGCCAATCAATTCCATTTTGTGAAATCTCTATTTTGGCCGATTCTTTGGATGGCCCTACTTCAAAAATATATAAGTCGTTTCCTTTTAAATTCATAAAACCGTTGTCTGTGAATTCTACAGTTAGGATACCTCCACAACCTAACGAAACAAAATCTGGAATTAGATATTTTTTGTAATTAGGTTCATATAAACATTGAATACTATCTCTGTACTTTTGAATTGGAGGAAGAGTCCCAACTTTATATTCTATTAATTTATCAGCGAATGATATTTTACCTAGCGGAAGATAAATGGATTCATATCGGTCAATTCTATATAATTTTCCCGTACCTATTTGCCCATAACAAACGGCTCCAATAATTAGGAAGGTAAACAAAAAGAAAATTGTGAAAGATTTCATTAGGAAATTTTAGCTAAGGTAGTTAAACTTTGGTTTTTGGTGTAAAAGTATCAAAGCTGTTCTTTAATTAAGTAAAATAATTAATGCACTGACAATCAAGTAGCATAAATTATCGTATCTTCGGTAGCAACCAACTAAATATCTAACTATCATGAAAAATCTATTTTTATTTGTCATTTCATTCTTTGTTTTTGGAACTACAATTAGTCAGAGGTCAAATAATTCCGACCAGGCGAATAGCCCTAATCTAAATTTTATAAGCCCGAACACTCAAATTTCACCTATTAATCGAGAAATAAGAAATTCAGGTGGTGCATGTAACATTGGTAACGAAGTGGACCCTGGTTGGAGTGCTGGTAGTTTTAGTGAAAATTATCTTTTAGGTGTGAAATTTACCTTATCAAACTTAGGAACTTTGAATTCTATCAATATGATAGGTAATGGTTCAGGTTCTAATATCCAAATGGCAGTTTACGATGATAATGCAGGCGTTCCTAATGACCTCGTAATAAGTTCCGGAGTGACTACCGTTGGTACAGGAGTTGTTACACTTCCGGTTACGCCAACACAGTTGATGCCGGGTGATTATTGGATTATGGCCATATATCAGAGCTTTGGTAACCACAGCAATGTTGATCAATCTATTTCAGGGAATGTAGTTTATTATACCAGTTTGGTTTTTGGAAATCCAATTCCTACCAACGCTTCTGGTTTTAGCTCTTATTTAAATCAAGATTTTTTATATTTTTTAGATATTACTTGCATTTTAGGAGTTAATGATGCCCTTGAGAATATGGTTTCAGTATATCCTAATCCAGTAACAGACTGGCTTTTGTTAGATATGCCGATGGATGTGAAAATAACAAATTCAACTCTTTATGATATTTCAGGGAAGAATACTGGAATGAAATTAATAGGGAAGAGCATTAATACCTCAAGTCTCGAAAAAGGAATTTATTTATTGACCATTGAAACTACCATGGGATCTCTCAATAAAAAAATAATAAAAAATTAATTTGCTATTCTAATAATAAGAAGAAATGTACAAAAAAAAGCCTACTCGAAAGAGTAGGCTTTTTAGCGAAGTAATATTGTTAGTGTCTTATTTTACTTTTTTTACAACTGCTTCAAAAGCATCTGGGTGATTCATTGCTAAATCTGCTAAAACCTTTCGGTTTAATTCGATTCCGGCACTTTTCAAACCTCCCATCAACTGAGAATAAGACATTCCATGCTGACGTGCACCCGCGTTAATACGCGTAATCCACAATGCTCTAAATGTTCTCTTTTTTGCACGACGGTCTCTATACGCATATGACATTGCTTTGTCAACTGCATTTTTAGCGACTGTCCATACATTTTTACGTCTTCCAAAGAAACCTTTGGCTTGCTTAAGAACCTTTTTTCTTCTAGCTCTTTTTGCAACTGAATTTACTGATCTTGGCATACTTTAATTGTTTTTTTGTAGCAGGCGGCACTTAAATGGCACTTTTAAAGCCATACTCCAAGGTTATACTAAATTGTTTTAACCGGTAAGGCAATTACATCATTCGAAGCATTTGCTTTACATTACTCTCATCGGCCTTATGAACTAATGTGTCATGGGTCAATGCAAGCTTACGTTTTTTAGACTTCTTTGTTAAGATGTGACTTTTAAACGCATGCTTTCTTTTAATTTTACCTGTCCCAGTAAGCTTAAAACGCTTCTTGGCACTGGATTTTGTTTTTTGTTTCGGCATGTTTCCTACTTTTTTATTTATTACTTCGCTCTACATCCACCGAAGCGTTAGCGTAGGTGGAATACTTTTATAATGACTCTGATATTCTAGAGATTAATTCAATTTATTTTTTCTTTGGGGCCATGAACATAATCATTCGTTTTCCTTCTAACTTTGGCATTTGTTCAACTTTCCCTAATTCTTCAAGCTCTGAAGCTAATTTCAATAATAAAATTTCTCCTTGATCTTTATAAATGATAGATCGCCCTTTAAAAAAAACATAAGCCTTCAACTTGGCTCCATCTTTTAGAAACTTTTCTGCATGTTTCTTTTTAAACTCGTAATCGTGATCATCTGTATTTGGACCAAATCGAATTTCTTTAATGACAACTTTCGTTGCCTTTGCTTTCATCACTTTTTCCCGCTTCTTTTGCTCGTACACAAATTTTTTGTAGTCGATAACTTTACAAACTGGAGGAACAGCATTTGGCGAAATTTCTACAAGATCTAATTCCTGTTCTACTGCAATCTCTAATGCCTTACTTAGGGCGTATACCCCAACCTCAACATTTTCTCCTACAAGGCGTACTTCTTCAGCACGAATTTTCTTATTAATTCTATGTTGGTCTTCTTTAATTATCCTTGCGGGACCTCGACTTCTTTTTCTTCGGATTGCTATGGCTAAATCTTTTAGTTAAACGTTAAACTCTTTTATGTCTCGATTAATTGCATCAGAAATCATTTTTGAAAATGCCTCAACCGACATTGTTCCTAAATTTCCTTCGCTATGTTTCCTTACTGAAACAGTATTATCTTTCTCTTCTTGTTCTCCTACAATCAACATATACGGGATTTTGTTCATTTCGGCTTCCCGAATTTTCTTCCCAATTGTCTCATTCCTATTATCAATGAGGGCGCGAATTTCGTCATTTTCAAGCGAATTTAAAACTTTTTGAGCGTATTTTTCATATTTTTCGCTCAATGATAAAATACTAACCTGATCTGGCATCAACCAAAGAGGGAAATTACCCCCGGTATGTTCTAGTAAAATGGCAATAAAACGCTCCATACTGCCGAAGGGTGCACGATGTATCATAATGGGGCGATGCATCTCATTATCACTACCTTTATACTCTAGTTCAAAGCGTTCGGGAAGGTTATAATCTACTTGAATGGTTCCAAGTTGCCAACTTCTTCCTAGAGCATCTTTCACCATAAAATCGAGTTTTGGTCCGTAAAATGCCGCCTCTCCTGTTTCAATTACATAATCTAATCCTTTTTCAATTGCTGCGTTTAAAATAGCATTTTCAGCTTTCTCCCAATTTTCTAAATTCCCAATATATTTTTCAGGTTTAGTCAAATCTCGAAGCGAAACCTGAGCAGTGAAGTTTTCAAATCCTAAGGATCCAAAAACATATAGTACTAGATCAATAACTTTATTAAATTCATCATGTAGTTGGTCTGGGGTACAAAATATATGAGCGTCGTCTTGTGTAAATCCACGAACACGTGTTAATCCATGTAATTCGCCACTTTGTTCATATCGATATACAGTTCCAAATTCAGCAAAACGTTTAGGGAGATCTTTATATGACCATGGTTTAGAATTATAAATTTCACAGTGGTGTGGACAATTCATTGGCTTTAACAAGAATTCTTCATCAGGATTTGGAGTTTTAATTGGTTGAAAGCTGTCTGCTCCGTATTTTTCATAATGACCAGAAGTTACATATAGCTCTTTCTGACCAATATGAGGAGTTGCAACCATTTCATATCCGGCTTTCTTCTGTGCCTTCTTTAAAAAGTTCTCTAATCGCTCTCTAAGGGCTGCACCCTTGGGGAGCCAAAGAGGTAAGCCTTGCCCTACTTTCTGTGAAAAAGTAAATAATTCTAACTCTTTTCCGAGTTTTCTGTGATCACGCTTCTTCGCTTCTTCGAGTAATTCTAGATATTCGGTTAAATCTTTTTGCTTCGGAAAGCTAATGCCATAAATACGAGTAAGCTGTTTGTTTTTTTCATCGCCTCTCCAATACGCACCGGCAATACTCATCAATTTCACTGCTTTTACGATACCTGTATCTGGTATATGGCCTCCTCGACATAAATCGGTAAATGTGTCATGATCACAAAAAGTAATAGTTCCATCTTCCAAACCTTCAATCAATTCAACTTTATATTGATTTCCCTGACTTCTATAATATGCTAGTGCTTCTTCTTTTGAAGCTGATCTCATTGAAAACTTATGTTTACCACGAGCGATCTCAAGCATTTTATCTTCAACTGGCTTCAAGTCCTTTTCGGTAAAAACTTCATCACCAAAATCTACATCGTAATAAAACCCTTTCTCAATAGCTGGGCCAATGGTCAATTTTATTTTTGGATATAATTGCTCCAAGGCCTGCGCTAAAATATGAGCAGATGAGTGCCAAAACGCTTTTTTACCTTCGTCATTATTCCAAGTATATAAGATAAGATCTCCGTCTATAGCCAAAGAGGTGCTTATTTCAACAATTTGATTGTTAAATAAGGCAGATATTACATTTCTTGCCAATCCTTCGCTTATACTAAATGCTATATCCAAAGGAGTAACTCCTTTATTAAATTCCTTTACACTTCCATCTGGTAAAGTAATCGCTATCATAAAATGAATTTTAGGTCGCAAAGATACTACGAGTTTCTGCGTTTTACAATAAGGAAGTAGTGATTATGCTTCTTTTTTGGGGACTTCTATCATGTTTACTCGGAAGTATGAAGATGTTGGTGCTATAAAAGGGTTAATTTAATTAAAAAGACTCAGTCGATATAATTTTAATACAATTCTAGCCAAAGCTTATATTAAGGATAGAAATGTCAAGAGAGCCATACAGATGCTTATTTCTTTCCAATTACTGAAGAGTTAAATAATAGGTATGTATATATAGGTGTAATTAAAGTTTTAAATATATATGCTAATTTGATTCATTCTCAAACGCTTACTTAAATTCATAATTTTTTTTTCAAAATAAATAGTATTTCGTTTGTGGAAACAAAAAAGCAATTTATATTTGCACCCGCTTAGAAGAATAAATAGACGTTCATGAGGAGTGAAAAGCGACAACTTTAATGTTTTTTAAATATTTTTTAATAAAACATTGTAGAAAGAAAAAAGTGTTGTACATTTGCACCCGCTAAAAGAATGAGTGATTCTAAAACACGAGTTAATAGGGCGATTTAAAGCATATAAAAGTTCATTGAGATATTGAAATTGACAGCGTAGGTTAA
>BS_KBA_SWE02_21mDRAFT_10000140_pt1 | contig 24931 bp, 20 predicted proteins | sample BalSeasSWE02_21m_FD_9196 | JGI IMG/M metagenome (IMG submission 9196)
CCACATACTGCAATTTTCCACACTATTGCAGAGAATGTGAAATCCTATTTGAGGCTAATTTGTTTGAGAAAGGGGAGAGGCTATGCCCTGAATGCGGCAAGGATAAAGTGATTCCATACGATGATAAAAGAGCGTTTAAATCCGAAGGAAAAGAAGTCTTCTCTTGGAATGTAAAAGATGAAATAGGTAGAGAATTAAAACTTACAGATGGCAAATATATCTGCCCGAATTGCAGGAAATTCAGTCTCATGTTTTCAGATATCGGATCTTGGGATTGATACACCCTTCTTTGCTTCTTGTCGAGCCAATATAGTGGTTTTAAAATAGTGGTTCTAAAGAGAAAGGAAGATAAGTTCGCATCCTCTACTTAAGCCTCGCGATATGATTGATATTCAAGGGTTTATGTGGTGTGCCGACCCGTCTAAATATTCACCGAAAGACAGGTTCAGATCGATTTCATCAGACAATAGTTACAGATTCTTTCGTAATGAAATGACCGCCGATGGCTGGAAACTTGATCAAGCAATGTTAGATGCGCATCCAACTGCCTTTTTACATTGGCTTGGATACCTGGAATCAAGACTACTTTGAATGGCGAATATCGGCGCTGCAAGGGACGGTGAAAAAACGTGCCGCCCTCGAGCAGCCCGTTATGGATTAAAAGGAACTCCAACATAATGAGTGATGACACTAAACCAACGAAATTTGATCTTTACAAGGTTGCACTTGATACACGCAACATGGAGATTGGCCTATTCTGGCAGAGATCCAACTATTTTCTTGTTTTAAATACTGCTGCCGCAGTCGGTTTCTTTTTTAAAGCTTCCGGGAATTATCAATTCCTTATTGGCATATTTGGTCATATTTGGTCTTTGTGTCGCATTACTTTGGTGTGGCATAAACCTCGGCAGTAAGTTTTGGCAGGCTCGTTGGGAATACAGGCTTCGAGAGGCAGAGAAAGACTTGGATGCAGACGTTGATTTCTTTTCAGCCGAGTAGGATGTCATCAAATCCGATGTGAAAAAGAGTTTAGAATTTTCAAATCATAATCGCTTGCGTAAAAAATTTGATAATCTTGTACTTATGAAGCCTTCGGTAAGCTTCATCATGACACTTTTATCAATGTTGTTTGTTTTATTATGGTTGGGGTTGCTCGTTATCTCAGCATCTTGCAAATAACGCATAGCATGGCAAATCAACACGAGGGAAAAAGGGGCGAATTATGGGTTTCTTGCAATGTTCTTCGGCAGTCATATGAACGATACTGACCGGGTAAATCGGCAGTTTATGGGCATTGCACAAATCTGCTGTTTTCCAGACGGTACAGAACGGCTCTGCCGCTTTCCTCTTGCAGAAGCTCTGCAATCTCCGGGTGACAGGTGAAGTAGAGGACCTGGTGACTTTCGGCAAAAGAGGCAATGCCCTTTGCGGCCTCCCTGGCCCTGGTGGGATCGAAATTCACCAGAATATCGTCCATTACAAGGGGCAACAGGTCTTTCCCGTGGCCGTGCTGTGTGATGTATCCGAAACGAATGGCCAAATACAACTGCTCCCGTGTCCCACGGCTGAGATCTTTTGGCTCTTTTCTGGTTCCATCGGATCCGATGACCTCCAGCGTTTCGCTCCCCACGGGGAGAACAATTCTTGAATACTTTCCCTTTGTTATTCTTTTGAAATAATCGGACGAAGATTGTATGACCTGGGGTTGCTGGTCTCTTTCAAACTTCTCCCGGGCCTTCTGGAGAAGGAACCCGGCCACCTTCCATCGACTCCACTCCCTTGCCATGTCCCGAAGCTCCGCCAGCTTACCTTCTTCCACAGTCCTCAAGAAGGCAATGTCATCCGAGGATTGCAAAGCCTTCAGCTCAGCGTTCAGGTCGGCTTTTTCCTGTCGAAGCCTTTCCAGTCCCGGCTCCATCTCTTCTTTTTCAGAACGAAGCGCACGAACTTGTTCTTCCACACGCTCTTTTGTCAGCTCTTTCAATTTTCCCTTCAACGTTTCCAAATCCGGGTCACCCGCAATCTTCCTGATGCTGTCTTCATGTTGGCGCCGTGCTTTCCGTAACGATTCCTGTCTCTCGAACATCGTGCCCCGGTGTAGAAATTCATCATGTGTTGTTGCTCCCCCCTGTTCATACAGGAGGGTCATCCTGTCAACAATCTCGTCAATGTTTCTTTTTTCCTTCCCGGCAGAACCCTGAATTCCGGAAATCTGCTTTTCCAGCACCTCGCTGTCCGACTGCTTTTTCAGGTTTTCCTTCAGATGTCTGTTTAGTGATTGAACAAACAGCTCAATTTGTTCCGGAGCGGGTGCGGGTCTACCTGTCTTTAGAGCCAGGTCGGATACGCTTCCAGTGTAGCCCCGGATGAAGGTTTCGAGTGAGGAAATCCTGGTCCTGTGGTTTTGTTTTTCGACAATGGCCTGTTTGCAACGATCGATCGAAAAAAGGGCCTCAAGAGCGGTTTCCGGGGACAGAGACTCAGGCAGTCCCTGTTTGAGGAGCCACGTGCCCCATTCTTTTTTTCTGAACTGATCCATCTCGCCATGAAACAGACGCAGTTCATCCCTTTTGTTGTCAATTTCGGTCTGCAGAAGGGCAAGCGCAGCCTCTTCTTCTTCCAGACGCTGAATGGCTGTTCCGATCCTGCGGCGCAGTTGTTCCTGTTCCCTTTCTCTTTCGAAAAATCGATCCGCCGCATCAAGGAACACGGCAGGGTCGCCAGCTACATGGTCTGCCATGGCGGGAATGCTCTTTCCAAGAGACATGTATCGAACTCGTTCTTTGGCCATCAGGTCTTTTCGACGTCGAAGGTCCTGAACCTGGGCAAGTTCCCCCCTGGCTTTATCTATCTTTTCAAATATGACCCTGGCCATCCCTGGTTCAATTTTTGAACTGAACCCCAGATCTTTTACAAAGCGATCCCACGATTCCCTGGATTCGAGAAACTTCAGCTCGTTTTCTCCGGACTGCTCTCGCAGTTGATCTAGATCTTTCCGGCGCTTCACAACCTCTTCACCGAGCTTTTCCAGGGAAGCGTGTAACCCTTGTCTTTCTCTCAAAACCAGGATATCTTCCTGCAACAGGTCTTCAAGCGGCTGAACGTCCTCTTCCCTTTCCGGCACTTCAACCGCAAGCTCTCCGGCCAGATTTGCAGCCTCTCTCTTCTTCTCTTCCCGGGAAGCCTCAAGTTCATTCAGGTTCTTTTTCAGTGATTGGATTTCTCCATCGAGGGAAACAAACAGCTGTTCCGCCTTTTTTCTCTGTTTTCGAGCGGATAAGAATACGAAGAGCAGCACCAGAAACAGAAAGAAGGATGCACCGGTTGCCATCAGTCCGGACGCCCACCAGGACGGGACCCGCTCCCCTTGTGAGAAAAACGGCAGCCAGCCGGCAAGAAAAGCCAGCCAGCCCATCATGCCGACGGCGCCCGCGCCGAAGAGAATGGAAACAACAAGGGAAACTGTCATCCAGGCACGGGAACCCGGCGCCGTGGAACCACGCCTTTCCAGGAGAGAATTGCAATGAACTGTCTTTCCCTCCATGGCGGCATTGTTTTCGTTGACGGCCTTCACGTTCCTTTGAAGTCTTCTGAAAAGCTCCTTTTTCCTGACTCCCTCCTCATGGGATGTAAACGCCGGCACGGCGAGCATACGCAACGTTTTCTCAGCACCGGATTTCTTCTCCATAAGCTCTTCGAGCCTGCTCTCCTCGATCTTCAAATGCTGCTGCAACTGTTCCCTTTTCCGGCCAAATGTATCCATGCTGGATTGGGCTTCCTCGGCTTTCCGGTGTGCACCGACGGACGTGTCAAACTTCTCCACGTTTTCAGATGTCCACCCTGGATCAATGCTTCTGACGTGCATATTGAGCCTTGCAGTCGCACTTTCCAGTTGAGCATCGAGTCCGGGCAAATCCTGCACCAGGGAACGAAACTGGTTTCGCCCGTTTTGCAGAGCTCTCAAAATCCCGGAATCCGTTGCGGGGTCCGACGTCCCAAGCCTGTCAAGGGCCTCGCGACCCCGACGGTTTCTGTCCAGATCGAGACCGTATCGTTCCTGCCGATCGTTGATTTGCTGTTCCAGCTTCCCGGTTTTCTCTTTTATCGTTTCGAATTGACTTTCAAAATCACGAATTGCCTGGCGGTTGAAAAGTGACAGGTCTGTTTCCATGACCTTCTGCTCAGCCCAGTTACTGCCCAGCTTTGCCAGTTCCTCGTCGATCCGCTTCCGGGAATCTGAAAGACGAACCTGCTCCTCCTTCAAAGCGGCGACAGAATCCGCGTATCGCACCTGTTCCTGTGACAGCCTTGATATCGGATCTTCCTGTCCCAGGACATCAGAATCGATCTCGATTCCGCTCAACGTATCTTCGGCGTTTCTTATGTCCGCTTCAAAGTCACGAACTCTTTTCCGGGCCTCTTCCAGGGATTTTTTCTCCGTTTGAGCGCGAACCAGACCGTTTCCAGGGAATGTTCCAATCTTCTCCGGAAGCGCGTTCAACTCCCCTTCCACGATGTTGAGTTCCGTCCAGTCAGGCCAGATTTTTCTGTAAAGCTCAAAACGAAAGAGGTCTCTTTCAATCTCTGAAAGCCGACCCGCCAGCTGCCTCATTTCCTCTTCTCGCAGGCTCAGTTCCAGTGTCTTTTCGTCATACCCGGCGGCTTCTTTCCGGGCGATTCCCAGCTTTTGATCGATTTCTTTCAGCTCTGAAAGCTTCCGGTTGATCTGTGGTGCGGACCCACGGCTTTTGAAATATTCACCACACTCCCTGTCGATTCTGGAAAGTGCCGCGGGCAGTGCCTGTGCCGTGGTTCCCGTCGAGATCCCGTACAGAGAGGTGTTCACCGCCTCATCCCGGAGGGACTGAAAAGTCTGCAACTCATCCAGGCTGAAGGCGTACACGTTGTGGAATACCGGACCCGAAATGCCGCCAAGAATGGCTTCCAGTTCAGCCCGGTCACGCGCCTGCCCGTCCTCCATGGTGACAACAACGGGCCCACCCCGGACGCCGTGTTTCCGTGCAATGGTAACCTGGCTGCCATCATGTAGCGACACAGCAAGCCTTCCACCGTGAACCCCGCCGGCCAGTGCCGGATAGAAAAAACCGGAATCTTTCCGAGGAAACCCAAACAGCACAGTTCGGATGAAGCCCAGCAGCGTGCTCTTGCCTGCCTCGTTGTCTCCCTGGAAGATCACCAGCCCTCCCGGAATCTTCTCCAGGGACTGGTCAAAGTAGGTCCCGAATCCGTCTATGAAAATGGCACGAATGATCATCCTGAACTCTCCAGCAGATCAATACACAGGCGCTCGGCGCTATCGAGACTCTGATGCAGTTCTGCGTCGTCAATCTCGTCCAGGTCGAGTCTCTTTCGCATTCCCGGGTTTTCAAAGAGCTCGGACAGGCATCCCTCCAGTTCCGAGCGAACAGATGAGGTTTCCCTGATCTCATCTGAAATTTTCAGCAACTCTGCGAGCAGGTCCCCCTCCTGTTTTCTCCTCGCAAGATCAAGTTCCGGCCGGCAAAGGTTTTCGACCTTCTCGACGTAAACAAAGGGCTCCAGCTTCAAAACGGTATCACGGACACGGGAAAGCAGATCTTTTTCTGCACCCACGCGGCCAAGACCAGGGTAGAGAGGTCCGCTTCCGGTCAGTCTGATTCGGCAGACGACAGGTCTGTCGCCTTCCTGCTCACACAGGGTTTCCAGTGTGTCCGTGATGAATGTATCGAGCGCGTCCAGTGTCTGGAAGTTCTCGATATCCATCTCCAGCGTCTTCCAGCGAATCACATCCAGGGGACAAAACTCGAGGCTCACTTCCCCGGCCTCGTCGACGTCAACCACATAACAGCCCCGCGGTCCCTGCTCACGTATGCTCAGTCCCTGTGTGTTTCCGGGGTAAATTACGTGCGGATCGGCGGAAAGTTCCAGCCGCTCGTGAACATGGCCCAGTGCCCAGTAGTCGAAGCCGGTTTCCACCAGTTGCCTGACCGTGCAGGGAACATAGGGGTCATGGCCCACCTGCCCCCCGCAATTGCAGTGCAATACGCTGATACGGAAAATAGCAGGATCTTTGTCTGCGCGAAATTTCTTCAGAAGGTTTCGGTTTTCATGTTTGGTCCCGTAACTGATCCCATACACCCGAACGGCATCTACATGATCGATCTTGACGGTGAATTCCTCGACCTCTGTGGACCCGAAAACATGCACCCCCTCGGGCCAGGAAAGCGATGCAATCCATTCCTGCAGGGGATCATGGTTTCCATGGGCAACGAACACCTCTATCCCCTTAAGTGCCAGGGAGGCCAGTCCGTCCCGAAAAGCGAGCTGTGTCTTGATGCTCCTGTCCGCAGCGTTGTACACGTCCCCCGCGATCACGACGAAGTTCGCTTTTTTCCGACGACAGAGTTCAATCAGGTTTTCATAGGCCTTCAGGGTTGCATCCCGAAGAGCCGAGGCAACATCGCCCTGTTCAGCGGAGATTCCTCTGAAAGGCGCGCCCAGGTGCAAGTCCGATGCGTGAATAAACCGGAAAGACTTCACGAAATACCCTCGCTATTCCCAGATAACATGGGAGCTATATCCTGATTCTGCTGGAGTTTGCTGTCCCCTTGCGTGGCCTCGAGCTCATAGTCCATGAGGGTGTCTCGCAGATTCATGGTAAAGTGGACCCGGATATTTACTTCTTGTTTTTCAAAGTGTTGTAGAGGTCAAAGGCCTTATCGGGTTTTTCGAGCTCATGCACCACGGCCCCGACCGCCTGAATCATGGCTATCGGATCTCCGGCCTGAAAAACGTTTCGACCCATATCCACCCCGGAGGCCCCCTGGTCGATGGCCTGATAGGCCATGGTCAGGGCATCCAGTTCGGGCATTTTCTTGCCGCCGGCCAGCACAATGGGCACCGGGCAGCAGGCGGTCACTTGCTCGAAATTCCCGCAGAAATAGGTCTTGACCACGTGGGCGCCGTTTTCCGCACACACGCGGGATGCCATGCTCAGGTAACGAGCGTCCCGGGCCATATCCTTCCCAACTGCGGTTACACCCAGGGTGGGAATTCCGTAGCGGGTTCCCATATCCACGGTCCGGGTCAAATTACGGATGGTCAAGGCCTCGTATTTGTCCCCCACCCCTACCATGACAGCCAGGAGGGAAGCGTTCAACCGGACCGCCTCCTCAATGTCCATGACACACTCGTCATTGAGTTCCGTGAGCACGGTGCTCCCCGCGGAATAACGGAGAGAAATCGGCTTTCCGGCGGTGGGCGGCACAATGGTGCGCAACGCCCCCCGCGTGCACATGAGGCAGTCGGCATAGGGGATCAGCGGCACGATGGTCAGGTCCATCCGTTCCAACCCCGATGTGGGCCCCATGATGTAGCCATGATCAAAGGCCAGCATCACGGTCCGTCCGGACGACGGCCTGAAAATACGGGCGAGCCGATCCTTCATGCCCCACTCCAGCGAATTGGATCCCTTGAGGAAGAAGCCCTCGGCTTTTTGCCTAATATTCGTATGGTATTGGTCACCTTCTTTTATTTCATCCATATCCGGCATGGTTGTTTCTCCTTCCAAAATTCACGAAGAGCAATGAAGAACCGTGAATCCGCTTTCTTCATGTCCTTCATGTCCTTCATGGTTAAAGCTTATTTGGTTTCCTATCCTATACAACTCCTGCTGAAAATCCTTGGAACAGGTAGGACATGGAAGTGGCTCCCGGATCCTGGGTCCCCAGGACCCGCTCACCCAGGTTTTTGGCACGCCCGAAACGGGCCGTGAAATCCTTGGTGGAAACAGCACCCTTTTGAGCGGCTATGGCTGCGCCATCCAGGGCCACTTTGATGGATTTCCCCGCATCGGCTGCCTCCCGGATGGCCGCGACGGCCGGCAGGAGGGCATCCATAATGGTTTTGTCTCCCACCTGGGCCTTTGTCTGCCGGCTCACACCGGCCAGCCCGGCTTCAAACATGGCCGCGAGGGTAGGGCAATCGATGGTCTGCTGCTCTCCAATCCCCTTGCCCAGGCCCATGAGAAATGAGCCCAGGAGCGGGCCTATGGCTCCGCCGTCCACCCCCATCACGCCCCAGCCCACATCCTTCAACAACCCCTTGATTTCTGTTTTATCAGAATTCCGGACCACTTTTTCAGCGATATCCATGGCCCTCGATATACTGGTGCCATGATCTCCGTCCCCGATGGCCGAGTCGAGCCGGGTCAATTCATCCCGATTAGCCCGGATCCTGTCCGCAGCGGACAGGATCATTCGAGCTATGTCATCATAGGCAATGGTGTCAGACATACAGACCTCTTTTCCCAGAATTTAAAATGTTAACGAACAGTCATGTAGGGGGTATCACAAGGGGCGTCCCACCACTTCAACAGTTCATCGTCCATCTTGGCGAAAATCATCTGAAATCCGGCCATTTCCTGCACGGTCAGGTATTCACCCACCAGAGAGCGTGCAACCTCAATGCCCTGATCTTCCAGAAACTTTTTTGTATGCCGAAAGACAATAAAAAGCTCCATCAAGGTGGTTGCACCGGCTCCGTTCAGCATCACCAGGACCTTGTCGCCTTTTTTTGCATCCACCGCCCTGATGAGCTGGGTCGCCATGGTCTCGGCCGTCTCATTGGCACTCATCATTTTGGATTTGCCGGTACCGGCCTCCCCGTGTTGCCCCATGCCGATCTCCATCTCGTCATCGGCAAGCTCGAAAATGGCCTCTCCGGTTGCGGGATGAGTAGCCGTCTTCAAGGCCACGGCCAGGGTGGCCATATTGTTGTTCATATTTTCGGCGACTCGATAGACCTCGTCGAGGCTGCAGCCGGCCTCAGCGGCGGCGCCGGCCACTTTGTAAACGAGCACGCATCCTCCCAAGCCCCGCCGGTCCTCGATGGGGGCATCAATCCCGGGTGCAATGTCTTCATGGGTCAAGATCATTTTGCCCTTAAAATCATCAGCCATATCGAGAGCCGCGTTGGCACTCAGCACATCGCCGGCATGGTTAAGGACTACAAACAGGACACCGGCATCGCGATTGGCTTTATTGAGGGCCTCCAAGACTTTCGGGGGTCCCGGGGCCGCAAAGATATCCCCTACCACGCTGATATCCAGCATTCCTTCACCCACAAATCCGCTTAAGGCCGGCTCATGGCCCGCCCCTCCGAGGGTGACCAGGGCTACCTTGCCTGCGTCTTTCTTGTTGGCCCTTACGACCAGTTTCTCCGATTCCAAAGCCACCTTTTTGGGGTAGGCTTTTACATACCCGTCCAGCAGTTCAGGGGTCAGATCGGCAGGATCATTGATAAATTTCTTCATAGTCATGGAATTGTTCTCCTTTCTAATTTTTTGTAAAATCGGCGTAATAAAAAAACGGTTACCGTCTATTCGTCCATCTGAACCAATTCCAGCTTTTCATCGTTTGGTCCTCTGAAGTAGCAGATTTTCACCTTGTCGTTGCCTTCAAAAGGAAACATGATCTCGGAAGGCTCATACCCCAACCCCCTGAGATGGCTGCACATGGCCTCGATATCTTTCACCTGAAAGCCGATATGCCCATAGGCATACCCGCTCTCCTTGCCCCGCCACGAGTCCAACTGGAGCAATTCAACCATAGCGTCCCCTTGACTGAGGTTTCCCGTGGCGATATCCAGCCGGTTGACGGAAAATGTCTCATCAGGGAAGTCGACACCCAGAGCCTCCTTATAAAAGGCCGCTGTTTTTTTATAGTCGGGCACGGTATACGCGTACAAGATCATTTTTGCTTTTTCCGGGGCTTCTTTCATGTTCAATCTCCTTTTTTTTGGCCGTTCCGGATGACCGGTTCACGGCAAATTTTTGTCTTCCAAGGGCAAGAACATTCCCTCGTTTTCTCTCCATTAATTCTCTTCAGATAAAAGTTCCGCAGGGGCATGGACCCGTTGCCGCTTCCCGTCAAAGATTACCATTCGATCCACTGAAAGCTCAATCCACACCGCTGTCGCCTTGAGAAGTTCGGGTGAGGGATTGCTTACTTTGGCCTTGATTCCCACGGCGTCGATTTCCAAGACATAGAGATATTGTCCCCCCACCGTAATAAATTTTCTTTTGACTTTGGCCTCGACGGCATTGTCCGTCGCGGTTTCGTGGAGTTGAATGTGCTCCGGACGAATGCCGATACTGACCCCTTGACCCAACGCCCCATTGTCCACCCGCACCGGGGAGCGCAGAAAGCTTGATGTCAACAGGCTCTTGCCGTCAAGAGCCCTGCAATCGACCTCAATAAAGTTCATCCCCGGGTTGCCCAAAAACCATCCGCCGAACACGTCCTCCGGCTCATTGTAGAGGATGCGAGGCTCGTTGCACTGGACGATCCTTCCGTTTTCCATCAAAGCGATCTGGTCTGCCAGGGTCATGGCCTCGGTCTGATCATGGGTCACATAGACGATCACCTGATTCAACTTTTTGGACAGCGCCTTAAAGAAGTGCGAAAATTGAATCTTTGAATTGGCATCGATGTTGGTCATGGGTTCATCGAATAAAATGATGTCCGGGCGATAGGAAATGGCCCTGGCCACAGCGACCTTCTGTCGGGATACGTTATCCAGTTCGGAGGTGTCTTTTCCAGCCTGATCTTCAAGATTCAGCAACGCCATTGCCTCTTCAATCCGCTGTTTTCGCTCGGCCTCGGACAGTTTCTTCTTTAGAAGGGGCAATTCAATGTTCCTGTAGACCGTAATCCCCCGATAGACCACCGGATACTGGAAGACCATCCCGATGTTCCGTTTTCGTGGGGGGAGTCCGGTCACGTCCCTGTCCCCGAAATAAATGCTCCCCTTGGTTGGCGCCTCTAATCCGGCGATCATTCTCAGCAGCGTGGTCTTGCCGCAACCGGATGGCCCCAGAAGGCAGGTCACCTTGCCCTCAGGAAAAGAAAATGTGAGATCGTCAACCGCAACCACGTCTCCGAAGTTTTTGCTTACATTCTTTATTTTGATCTCAGACATTGACGTCCCCTGTCCCTTTTCCCATCCGGGTCCCGGTGCTTTCATCAAAGACGAAGAGGGATTTCGCATCCATGCAGATGCTGATCTGGTCGCCCACGTCGTATTCTCTATTTTGGGAACTGGGAGTCACCATGGTCAGGCCGGCATCCTGGATATTGAGATACAATATCTCTTCGGCCCCCAGGTCTTCCCGGAGATAGATCTCAGCGGTCAGACAACCGGTAGTTTTTTCCGATGCCTTCAGAATGTTTTCCGGGCGAACTGCAACGATCACCTTTCTCCTTTCTTCCCCGGAAAAGCCTTTCTCATCCATGACCATGGGAAATGAAAAGAACCTGGTCTCACACCGCATTTGAGAGGTTTTTCGAGACAGCTTTCCCGCAAACAGGTTGGCACGGGGAAATCCAAGGATATCCATGGTCGACAGATGACGGGGATTCACATAAATGGCCTGGGGCTCCCCGATTTCGCGGATCGTCCTTTCGTGAAGGATGGCAATCCTTTCAGCCAATGCCAGCGACTCGACGGGGTCGGACGTGGTATAGAGAAAGCAGGCATCCATCTCTTCCTGGAGCGTTCTGAGATCATCGATCAATTGCTCCCGCAGTTTAAAATCCAATCCGGCCAACGGGTCATCAAACAGGTAGATATCGGTTTCCTTTACAACTCCTCTGGCCACGGCCACACGCTGCTTCTGGCCGCCGCTCAACTGGGTGGGCAGTTTCTTCAGCAGATCTTCGATATGCAGCATGGCGGCGGCGCGCTTAACCACCTGCCCTATTTCCGCCGCTGGTTTTTTCATGAGCAGCAGGGGATAGGCAATGTTCTCGAAAATGGTCTTGTGGGGATACAGAGCGAAATCCTGGGGGACATATCCGATATTCCTACCTTTGGGCGGCATATTTCGGACATCCTCACCCCGAAGCAAAATGGCGCCCAGATCCGGTTTTTCCAGGCCCATCAATAACCGCAAAAGTACGGTTTTTCCGGAGGATGGAAGCCCGTACACGACCATGAAGTCATTGCGGTTTACGGAGAGATGAACATCTTCCAGGACCTGTAAAGGACCATACTTTTTCGAAACATCGTCTAATTGGAGAACGGTATTCATCGGTTATCGTCCTATGTTTATGAGAACCGGAGCAAGCAAAATACCCCCGCCGAAAACGCAGGCCACAATCACAAAGGCGATGACCATGATCTTCCTGGCCTCCTTGAAAGAGGCCTCCGATGGCATGTTGCCAAAGGCCATCTGGGAAAGAGCCGATACGATGAGAAGCACCAGCCCTGTCTTGTAAAGGGCCATATTTATTTGTTGAATAATGAGGACAAAACTGACGATCATGGAAAGTATAACGGCTGTCTGCATCTTGGCGGCAAAGGGGGCTTTTGTTTTCATGTTTAGACCTCTCCCCTGACGGTACCGAAAGTCATACCCACCAATAAGTATTTCTGGAAAAAAAAGATGAAAATAATGAGCGGAACGCTGTAAAGGGTGGTAAGAGCCGCAATAAAATCCCATTGTATGGCCCCTCCCGCACTGATTCCCTGGGCCAGCCCCACTGGGACGGTGGCCGTCGTCTTTCCGCCGATAATATAGTTGAACAGAAACTCATTCCAGACAAAGATCATATTGAAAATGAAGGCGGCGATCAGTCCCGGCTTTACCTGGGGCAGGACTACCTTGAAGATGATATGCATCCTCGACCCGCCGTTGACCAGCGCTGTTTCGTCGAAACGCTCGGAGACACCGTCGATAAACCCCTTTAGAATCCAGACGGAGAAGGGGATGCTGAACATGGCATAAAAAAGGACGATCCCCGGATAGGTCCCCTTCCAGCCCGAAGCCGCATAGAGGAGGTAGATGGGCACCACCACAGCAGCGGCCGGCACCATCCTCATGGAAAGAAGCAGAAACATGACCAGGTCGGTCCCTTTGGGCTTGAACCTTGAGAAGCTGTATGCCGCCAGAAAGGATACCACCACGGCAATGATTACAGCACTCAATGACATGAAAATGCTGTTCATGAGCTCTTTGACAAAATTGAACATATCAAAGAGGCCGATGTAGTTTTGCAGGGTGGGGACAAAAAACCATTCGGGCGGAAGGGTAAGGATCTGCGTCCTCGTCTTCAGGGAGCAGATAATCATCCAGAGGATGGGCGAGAAAAAGAGGATGGAAATGGCCCACAGAAGCAGATGATAGAAAAATCTTTTTACCCCACGCTTGAGATCTTGACCTTCCATATCAGGCAGCGGCCTCCTTCTTTTTGAACACGTACAGGTAAATGGATGTAAAGGCAATGGCGATAAGCAGGGCGATAATCGCCAGGGCCGAAGCCTGTCCCATGGTAAAGGCGTTAAACGCCTGGCGATACAGGGTGATGCCGATCAGTTCGGTGGCGTTGCCGGGGCCCCCGCGGGTCATGGTGAAAATGATATCCATGGATTTAAAAGAATCGATGGTCCTCAGGAGAATACCCAGCATGAGGATAAATTTCCCATGGGGCAGCACCACATGGATCAGGCGCTGGTACCAGGAGAGATTTTCCACCTCGGCCGCCTCCAGTTCCGCCTTGGGCACCGAACCGAGGGCAGCCAGAGTCATCATCATCATGAAAGGGGTCCACATCCAGGTATCCACGAAAAGGACGGCGGGAAAGGCCCAGGCACTGGAGCCCAGGAAATCGATGGTAACGCCAAAGATTCCCTGGATGAAATAGTTCAGAATTCCGAATACGGGATCGTAGATAATCTTGAAAAAGGAGCCGGTGGCCAGCGGCGCCAGGATCATGGGCGTGAAGATGAGGGTCAAGGCCACTCTTCTGCCGGGAAGATCTTTGCTGTCCCAGAAGATAAAACCCAAGATGATCCCCAGAAACGTCTGTGTGCCCGCTCCGATGATCACAAAGAGAAAGGTGTTGCTGAGGGCATGCCAGATTTCAAAGCTGGCGAATATCTCCTCGAAGTTTAACAATCCGACAAATTTGAGCGGTTCACCGGTGACCAGCACATATTTATAAAAACTCAATCCCACCAGCCACAAAAGGGGGATTACATTCCACACAATAAAGAAAAGGAGAACCGGCGCCAGCAACAGGTGCTGGAGGTATTTGGGGTTCTCCAGATTCTGCAACCAGCCCCGAAATCCGGCGGCCGGAACCCCTTGAAGCATCGCTTTGTTCATGGAAGGATTAGACATGAGACGGTTTTCCTAACGGTTATGGTTCGGCGGAGAGGACATCCCCTCCGCCGGTTTCAAAACAACTACTTCAACTGAATCTTGGCCCCTTCTGCGGGCGGTTTGATCTTGCTGGATCCGTGATCATACAGGACCTTCTGTAATTGGTAGGCCGCATAATTCAGCGCCACCATTGGGTCTTTCACCTGGCCGGTGATATAGGCATGGAAGGCTTCCTGCTGTTTGGCCAGCATCACCGCGTACATGGGGTTGTGCCAGAAATCCCTGCCCTTCTTGTCGGACAGCATCCATTTGTATCCCCTAAACCACGGTTTAATGTCTTCAAATCCCGGTTTATTCAATACGGATTTGATGACGGGATTCCCGCCGCGCCTGGCAAACTCCATCTGGACGTCTTCCGTATACCACCATTCCATGAAGTCTTCAGCCACCTGCTGTTTTGTTTTGTCGTTGAAGGCGTTGATCACCCAGGGTTGGCCGCCCATGGAGTAGACACGGTTGGGTTTTCCGGCGCCGTTGATCAGGTGAGCCGGGGGCGGCACGATCATGGGTTTTCCACCCTTGGGCTCCATCATGTACTGACCCACGGCCGCCCACATGATGGCACAGAATACCTTGCCGCCGTTCCAGGCTTCCATCACCTCGGAATTTCCGTAGTTGACCGCTCCGGGAGGTGCGTATTTCAATGATGCCTTATATTCCTCCAGAGATTTGGCGTTTTCCTTTGTATTCAAAACACCCCACACCTGACCGGTCTTGTTGTCCCAGATCTTTCCCCCGCGTGACCAGATATAGTTGTGAGCGGCGGTGCAAACGAAGTCATAGACTTTGGAATAGTGCTGGGCGATGCCGTAAAAACCCTGATCCGGCCGGGTAAAAAATTCCAATATCTTTACAAAGTTGGGGTAGGTGAGGGTTTCAAAATCCTCAAATGTCTTGGGCAGGTCAAAGCCGTATTTCTCCTGAAAAGCCTTTCTTTCAGCCGGATCATCGAGTTTGTCTTTGCGCACGTACAGGACCATGGTATCCCCTTCCAGCGGAAGTCCCCAGTAATTGTCTGAACCGAGAGGATAGCTCATGTAGGTGCTCACCACGATGGGATCGTACCATTGAATGGCCTTTAAGGACGGATTGCTGTCAATCATCTTGTTGAGCTTGATGATCCAGCCGGGTGCGGCGAATCCACCCAGCCATTGGCTGTCGCTCACAATAATATTGTAGTCATCGGATTTGGTGGCGAGACTGGCAGCCGCTTTTTGAAAAAGAGTTTCAAAGGGGGCTTCTTCAAAGGTGAATTGAACGTCGTATCCATATTTCTTCTTTGCATACTCGGCAAAGGCCGGAGACATATCCACCCCCAGCTTGCTGGGAAACCAACCGGCAATGCCCAGGATGGACATGGTGATTTTCTCCCCTTTCAGATCCATCCGACCCGCAAATGAAGCAGCGGGAATGGCAATCCCGATGCAGATCAACAATACCAGGAAAAACTTCGTCGTCTTGTTCATGATGTTACCCCCTACAATTGAATGTTTACTTGAAAGACCCGCTCGTTGAAATCACGCTCGATTCAGCACCTCCTTTCTTACTTGGGTGTCCCGGGTAGCCCAATGGATTTTTTTCAGGGTACGAACCTGGACCACACTATGGGTATTTTCTTGATGGAGTTTAACGCAGGAACCTGAGACAGGGGACGTCGCAGGGGGCGTCCCAGAGTGTCACCAACTCCCGATCCATTCTTGAGATCAACATCTGAAAACCACTCTGTTCTTGCGTGGTAATGTATTCACCGATGAGGCTCCTGGATATTCTGATCCTTTTACTCTCGAGGACCTGGTGCATTCGCCTGAAGACGATATACAATTCCATCATGGTGGTTGCGCCGGCGCCGTTTAAGATGACCAGGAGCTCTTCTCCCGGAGAAACTCCCAGGTCGTTCAGCAATTGCAGAAGCATGAGATCAGCGGTCTCGTCCGCGCTTTTCATTTTCTCCACGCCCACCCCGGCCTCTCCGTGCTGGCCCATGCCGATGCACATCTCATCATCCCCCAGTTCAAACATGGCATCTCCGGTGATGGGATGGGTGGCAGGGCTGAAGGCCACGGCCAGGGTCCGCATGGACTGGACCATCCGCTGGGCAATCCCCAAGACCTCATCAAGATTGTACCCGGCATCCGCTGCGGCGCCCGCCACCTTGATGACCGGCAGAAAACCCACGAGCCCCCGTCGCTCTTCGGGCTTTTCAACGGGGCCCGATGCGATGTCGTCGTGGACCAGGATCATCTTTACATGGAGCCCCTTCTCCCGGGCCATCTCCATGGTCATGTTGGCGGTCAATACGTCCCCGGCATGATTGAGGACCACAAACAAGACCCCGGCGCCACGGTCGGCCCGCACCAGGGCGTCCAGACAGCGTTGGGGACCGGGGGCCGCAAAAATTTCCCCGGGCACACTGATATCCAACAGTCCTTCCCCTACGAACCCGCTGAGCCCGGGCTCATGACCGGCCCCCCCCAGTGTCACCAGGGCCACCTTGCCCCAGGCCTTGAGTCTTGTTCGTGCAACAAGGTGTTCCCCTATGAGTTTGACCTTGTCCGGATAGGCCAGGGCATATCCTTCAAGCAACTCGTTCACAATATTTTCGACATTGTTAATCAGCTTTTTCATGGCTATCCACCTCTTGTTTACGACTCAGAACACACGGGCTCTTCGAAAATCCGGGCTTGGTTCTAACTTCGCCCACTTGATACGATCATCCAAAAATACTTTCGACAGTTCATAATCTTAATCATAATCATACTCCTTTTGACCTATTCCAGGGCTCTTCGATTATGATTACGATTAAGATTATGAGTAAGAAAACAAGTCTAATGGCCGACGTTAGGACCAAGCCCGAAAATCCGTTACTTCTTGAGATGATCCAAGGCGATGTACCCTACGGTTCCCATGAGTACGGTGGGAAATCCGAGAGTGTAGATTTTCATGCTAAAAGGTTGGCACATGAAAATCAACCCTAAAAAAATAAGGGTTGAGGCAAGAATATAGGCGATGCGAACGATTTTAGCAGCTCGAGCGGTCATCATGGTTTCCTTTTAAGCTTGTTATCCTTTTACCCTTCGGCCGGTTTCCCGATCAAAGAGATAGATCTTTGCGGGGTCGCAGGTAAACCAGCATGGGTCCCCGAATCGACCGGGAAAGTCGATTTCCACCATCTTTTTCAGGGTCTCCCCGCCCACGGCCAGGCTGACGATTCTATCCGCACCCCGGTATTCCTGGCCATACAGTTCGCTTTTCAAAAATCCTTCTTTCGGTTCGAGACTCACGTGAATATCTTCAGACCATAGCCCAAGCAGGAGGTCTTTCCCCCCTTTTCCCACCCAATCAGCCTCCCGCTGAGGAAGTTCAAGGGAAACCTCGGAATCCTCTGTGGAGATGAGCCTTTTCCCTTCCCGCCTTACGGTCAGGAAATTCATGGCGGGGTTTCCCATGAGGGCGGCCACCACGGTGGTGGCGGGATCGCTGTAAAGCTCATCCTGAGTCCCGATCTGGTGCAATTCCCCCTCATGAAGGATGCCGATCCGGTCGGCGATGGAAACGGCGCCCATATAGTCATGGGTGGCATAAAGAATGGTGGATTCATACTTCTGGTGAAGTTCCTTCAACTCGGCTCGCAACTCCTCCCTCAGTTTGAGATCCAGATTGCTCAAAGGCTCATCCAAGAGATAGATTTGGGGTCGCCGAACCAGAGCTCTCGCAACCGCAACCCGTTGGATCTCTCCGCCGCTCAGCGTCTCCGGTTTTCGATCCAGAAGATGGTCGATGCGCAGGTCTTTGGAAAGCTTTTTCACACGAGTTTCTATTTCTTTTTCACTCTCCCCATAGATGGGAGATCTCAAGGCAAAGGCGATGTTATCGTACACCGAATAGATGGGAAACAGATTCAATCCTTCAAAGACGAAGGCCATATCCCTCCATTGGGGCGGGGAGTTGGTGATATCTTTCTCCTCCAGCCATACGGTTCCCCCATCCGGCTTTTCCAGACCTGTGGTAATGCGAAGTGTCGTGGTTTTTCCGGCCCCCGTGGGACCCAGGAGAACGAACACTTCTCCCTTTTTAACTTCCAGGTTTAAATCCTGAACCGCCGCTTTGTTTTTGAACGTCTTCCTGATATTTTGAAGCTTTAACATGAATATGGCCTGTAGAGTAAGATTTTTAGGTTCTTCGCGGATTCGCGTGAAAATCAGTTTTTTTGGGAACAAAGGTGTCAGGTTTCAGGTGTCAGCATTCAGTGCCTCTTATTCTGAACTTCTGATTATAGGCACAATAACTACATGATTTATCATTAATATTGAAAACCCTTCATGGTTTTCCCTGACACCTGACACCTGACAACTGAAAAAGGGCTATCTGAAACCAAACTGGAATATCACGCAAATCAGCGATGAACCCTAAAAAAGAGCTTTACCCGACTCCCGATGAAAAAACCGCGCCTTGTCCATTTGAAACAGGGCCACGCCTTCCCCTTCAAGGGGGTTAGCCTTATCGACCATGCCGTGGAAGATGGTTTCGTCGATTCGAAAATTGAAGATCTTGTAATTGCCGATCTGTTCCGTGCTGAAGATCTTGACCGGCAGGGAAGGGACATCGTCGCCTGGCTTTTCCTTCGAAAAGCTCAGAAACTCCGGCCGAATTCCTATGACCAGATCTTTTTCTCCGGCTTCGGCCAAGGATTTTTGCTGGGGTTTCGGCAGGAACAGCGGGATTCTTTTCTCTCCCACCATCAATTTGTTGTCTTCCAAAGCCACATTAAACATATTCATCCCCGGGCTGCCTATAAAATAGCCGGAAAAAATGGTGGCCGGTTTTTGATAGATCTCCTCCGGCGGGGCCTCCTGGACAATCTTTCCATCACGCATGAGGATAATTCGATCGGCAAGAGACATGGCCTCCCGTTGATCGTGGGTGACATAGACCGTGGTAACCTTCAATTCCCGTTGAATATGCCCTAACTGCCAACGCATCTCTTCGCGGTATTTTTCGTCCAGGGCCGAAAGCGGCTCATCCAACAGAAGCACATTGGGTTCGCGCACAATGGCCCGGGCCAGGGCAATTTTCTGCTTGTCGCCGGGAGGCATGCCCCCCACATAGCGATCCAGAAGATGAGAAAGTTTGAACATCTCAGTAACCCATTCCAGTTTCTCACGGATCTGATCCTTGGGCAGCTTTCTCGCCCGAAGGGGGAAGGTAATAATGTTTTTTGCCTTTAAATGGGGATAGAGCGCGAAGAACTGAAAGACCATTGCCACATTTCTTGTGGCGGGCAGGAGATGATCTACCCTCTCCCCGTCAAAAAGAATCTCACCGCTGGTGGGCCGCTCCAACCCGGTAATACAGCGAAGGGTGGTTGTCTTTCCGCACCCCGACGGTCCCAACAAAACCACGAACTCCTTGTCTTGAATGGTAAGGTCAATGGAATCCACGGCCAGGACGTCGCCGTAATATTTTTCCAAGCCTTTCAGTGTGACTTCAGCCACAGGGTTTCTCCTCAGGTTCAGGTCTGTTGCCTTTCGGTCAACGACATCAGATAGCGGATAAAGATGGATGCCAGCCCGATAATGATTACCAGCAGGATCATACCCAGGGCCGAGGCCTCTCCGGTATAGAAATATTGAAAGGCGGTCTTGTACAGCAGAAAGGACACAGTCTGGGTGGCATCTCCCGGCCCCCCCCCGGTAAGGGCGTAGAAGAGGTCAAACTGTTTGAAGGAATCGATCAGGCGAAGAAGCAGGGCAATGACCAGTACCGGCGCGGAGAGGGGCAGTGTGATATGCAAAAATTTAAAAGAGGCCGATGCGCCATCCACGTCGGCTGCTTCGTAAAGAGCCTTGGGTATCCCGCTGAAGGCCGCGGTGGCCAGCAGAATGGTGAAAGGGGTCCACATCCAGGTGTCGGCGATAATAGTGGCCCAAAGGCTGTAGGTGGGATTGCCTAACCAGTCTATGAAGGGCACGCCCACAAGACTGAGAAGGTAGTTGACCAGCCCCCATTCCGCATTGAACAGGTACCGCCAGAACAGACCAACGATGATGGGACAGAGCATCATGGGCGTCAGAATCAAGGTGAATACCACGTCCCTGCCCTTGAATTTGGTCTGCATGAGATAAGAGATGAAGACCCCTAAAAAAAATTGAATGGAGACCGCCATAATAACAAATTTGCCGGTAAAGACAAACCGCGCCCAGGTGTATTCATCGGTCAAAAAGAAGAGGTAGTTGTCCAGACCGATAAACTCGGCCGGGATCGCCGGTCTCAGGACTGAGTATCTGAAAAAACTGTTGAAGATCAGCATGATGAAGGGATAGCCGATCAGGAACAGGAGCAGGACGAGGGTGGGAAACAGGAAGAAATAGCAGATCGCTCTGTCCCCCAGCATGGCAGGCATTTTTTTCATTGGCATTTCCGTATGGTATTCATCAAGTTTTTCTGCCCAGGACTCCAAAGGTCATTCCCATGAGAAGGTGCCTCCGGATCATGTAAAATAGGACAACAATAGGAATGATCAGCAGGATGCCGGCGGCCGACACCATGGCCCAGTCGAGGCCTTCTTTTCCAAGGGCAGCCGAGATCCTTACAGGGAGTGTTTTGGCCTTTGTGGTGGTGATGATGCTGGCAAAGGTAAACTCATTCCAGGCAAAAATAAAACAGAAGCCTGTTGTGGCGGCGATCCCTCCACGGACCATGGGTAATACCAGTTTTCTGAACGCGTACATCCTGGAATAGCCGTTGGTGAGGGCAACTTCTTCCACATCACGGGGCACCCCGTCAAAGAAGCCCTTCATGATCCAGGTTGCCAGGCCCACATTCACCAGAATATACAGAAGAATCATCCCGAAGCGGGTATCCGCAAGTCCCAGGCCTGAGAACATCATATGGATGGACACCAAGACGGCGACGGGTGGGAGCATCCGGGTGGAAAGGACGAAAAACATGAAGTCGCCTTTCCCTTTAAAATCGAAACGGGAGGCCGCATAGCCAGCCATAGTTCCCATGCCGACGGCAAGAATCGTCCCTAACCCCGCGATCAGAACGCTGTTGATCATGGTCCCGATGATCTGGGAAACGCCGGTGGTCCCATCTTTGTAGGTGACGATAAAGAGGCTTTCGTATCCATGCAGGGTCGGCGTGAAAATGAACTTGGGCGGCATGGAAAACAGGTCCAGCCTTGTCTTCAGTGAGGAAAGAAACAGCCAGAAAAGGGGCCCCAGGCTGAAGACAACCCAGATACCGATTACTGCCAGTACGATCCATTTCGTGCTTTTGGCGCCATTTTCTTCCATGGGAATGTCCCGTTAAAAACATCGTACCCATAGTCCCCGCCTCACCGGGAAGTACCGGTGGGGCGGGGAACAGGAGTGAATGGAAATTAGTTGTAATCGATGGGCAGCACCTTATCCACGCCGCAGGGGTTCACGATGGTGTCCGGAACATCAGGAATGTTCTTGGTTCGTGTGATCTTATATCCGGCTCGTGTGAGCACCCTCTCCTGTCGTTTGACGCAATCGTTGAGGGCGGCTTCCACCGTCTTTTTCTTGGAAATGGCATTGGTGACCTCTTCCTGCAGAATATCCAGGAGGATAATATATTCCGGCAGATGCCAGTAATCATTGGTATAGGGCATGGCCTTGGAGAACTGCTTGTTCCAGGTATTCAGCTTATACCACTCCGGATTATCCAACACATCCTTCCGTGCACTTTGGCATGTTTGAGCATACTCCCACTGCTGGGGATATTGCTGGTACCATTCGATGAATTTCCAGGTTTCCTCCACACATTCGGAGTACTTGTTGATGCCCATGCCCTGACCGCCCAGGCTGAACTGCCGCCTGAACTTTGCGTCACGACCGATGGCCCCCGGCAGGTTTGCAAAACCGGTGGATTTGGCTACTTTGGAGACCTTTGGATCCACGTTGGAACCAAAAAAGAAATACCACTGCATGGCCATGGCCACCTTGCCCTGCTGAAAGGCGGTGTTGATTTCATCAAAACCCCAGTTGGTCCCCCCCGGCGGGGCGTATTTAAACATATCGATATAGAACTTGACACCGTCAAGAGACGCGGGCGAGTTGAGATAACCGTCTATTTCGTTGGTCTTTGGATTCCACAATTCCCCGCCGAATGACCAGAGGAAACAGTTGGAGGAACTGGTGGCAAAGTCATATTCCCGTCCACCGTACTGTGCCCAGCCGTACAGTCCTTCATCCGGGCGGGTGAAGAATTCGGCGATGTCCCGAGCCTGCTGATAGGTATTTGGGACGGCCAGTTCGTAACCATATTTTTTCTTAAAAGCCGCCATCTCTTCGGGGCTTTCAAACAGGTCTTTTCGATACATCATGCCCAACGCATCCTGGTTGATGGGCAAGGCCCAGATTTTACCGCTCCCTTCCGGATATTCACCGTAACGCACAAGGGCTGTGGGCTCATATACGCCCAGGCTGATCAGTTTGGAGTCCTTAATACGATCATTGAGAAGAATACAGTGGCCGGCTCCCGCAAATTCCGCCACGGACTGGCTGTCCCATACGGCGATATCAAAACCGGACCCTTTTGCAGCAAACTCCGAAGCCATTTTGTCATGCCACTGGGGACCATAGGGAACAAAGGCGCCCTCTACCGCGACACCGGTCTCCTGGGTATATTCCTTGGCGATATCCAGAAATGCCGTAGGACAAGTCCCGGCATTCCAGATCACAACCAGTTTTTTACACTCTGCCTGTGCCATCCCTGCAGATCCCATAAGCAAGACGACAGTCAGCCCTCCCAAAAAGACCCTGCCAAAACCTTTCCACCCCAGCGTTTTCCATCCTTTCTTCATGATTTCTCCTCCTTGGTAATGATTTACGGTTACGATTTTCCAACCATCGGCTCGAAAAGACGAGCCATTTCTGAAAACACCAAGGCTTTCATCCGCCAAAAAACGCGGTCCTTGCCAAAACCAACGCAAACCCCTTTCTCTGATGTCCTCACTTTTTTTGAACAAATGTCATTACATTTGTTCAGGAGTATACGGAGGGGCGAAATATTGTCAAGCATAAATGTTAAGGCAGAGCCAAAGAACTCTGACCTGACCCTGATGAACAGGTTTCTGATACCAAAATGTAACTGATTCAGGCGATCTCTATCAAGGCCTGGGCCGTCCGGTCGTCGGTAATCAGGTGGGTGACCAGTCCGGTCTTGAGGGTCCCCCGAATGGAGTAGATCTTTTTTTCTCCACCACCAATGACAAACACACGACCCGCCTTTCTGAGAGAATTAAGGGGAATGCGGATCACGATATCGTCTTTGCTCTCGATGATGGTCCCTTCCCGGTCAAAGTAGTAGGTGGCGATCATCCCCACAGCCTTCTTTTCTTTCAAGAGAGACCCGAATCGAGCGGCCGTTGCCTGGTCAGGTACGGAGGGGTAGGCGCCTGCCCCGAGGATCACCAGGTCCAGCGTTTCCCAGAGCTTGGAGATTTCTTGATATTGCTGGGTGTCTTCAAAGAGTTTTTTATTTCTTTCTGAACCGGGAAATGCCGGTGCATGCAGGTAGTAGGAGGCATAACCGGTCTTTCCCGCAAAAATCCTTGCCAGTTCGTTGCTTTGAAACCACTTGATATCATTGGGGGCGCTTCCGATAACCGGGCAGATACAGCCCTTTTTTTCGTCGGAGGCAACCTGCTGTTTCAACTCATCCACGAGTCTCCCCATGGTATCCCCCCATCCCAGTCCCACGCTAATCACTTTGGGGAGAAGCTCCTCAAAGTAAAGGGAAGCCTGCGATACCAGAAGCCTTGTGATCATGGTATCATCGGCCTTCCCCGAGGGGACAATCAAACCGCCCTTCAAAGGATACCGTTCCCTCAACTCTTGAAGGAGTCCTTCGTCGCTCATAAGGGGGGATTGAATCTGGATCTTGACGATCCCCCGCCCTCTCGCCTCGGAAAGGAGTTTGCTCACGGCCGGGCGTGAAATATTCATTTTTTTGGCAATTTCGGCTTGCGTCAGATTTCGCTCGTAATAGAGCCGGCTGATTTCCACCAGTTTTAGAATATCGGTATTCTTGTCCATGACGGTGGTTCCTTGTCAAGGCATCAGTACCTCATGCCTCACCCGGTTTCAATAGGGTATGGGTCCCGGACAACCGGAAAATAGACACGTCTCATATTCACCCCTGAATCCTGCATAAAGAGGAATTGACATATGTCCTGACATATGTCAAGATATTTTATCCAGCCAATTTGTCCCATACCTGAAAGGCGCACGCACCCCAGGGAAGAGGGAACGGATATCCCTGAATTTATCCGTTGGATCTTTGATAAATTTGTCGGTTCCATACATCATGCATGATATGCCTACTCTGATTCCCATGGAAAAATCGGAAAACAAAAAGAACTCCATCCGGACCACGCCGTTTCTCCTTTTCGCCCTCTTCGCCTCCGGATTGAACGGTCTGGTCATGGAGATCGTTTTCCGGCGAGAACTGTTGCTCCTGCTGGGGGTCACCCATTACTCCCTGGGAACCGTCCTGGCCGTGTTTATGGCGGGACTGGCCCTGGGTAGTTTTCTTTGCGGCCGCATCATCGACCGGATCATCTTTCCCGTTCGGTTGTATGGGATACTTGAAATCGGCGTCGGGCTGTCGGGTTTGCTGCTGATACCCCTCCTTCCCTTCCTCCACGGGCTGGCCATGAAAATCCATGGGGCTGTCGGA